>Ga0187771_10000033_pt1 | contig 55739 bp, 42 predicted proteins | sample 0116_SJ02_MP15_1_FD_133139 | JGI IMG/M metagenome (GOLD analysis project Ga0187771, IMG submission 133139) | Tropical peat soil microbial communities from peatlands in Department of Meta, Colombia - 0116_SJ02_MP15_10_MG | ecosystem: Environmental > Terrestrial > Soil > Wetlands > Peat | place...
CCGTGAACCTCGCCGTCGCCCTCGCCAAAGCCGGTCACACCGTCGGGTTGCTCGACGCCGATGTCTACGGCTTCTCGGTCCCGCGGATGCTCGGTGTCACGCGCGCGCCGGTGGTCCTCGGCCCGACGATCCTTCCTCCGGTCGCCCACGGCGTGCGCTGCGTGTCGATGGGATTCTTCGTCGACGAGAACCAGGCGGTCGCTTGGCGCGGTCCGATGCTTCACAAGGCATTGGAGCAGTTCATCACCGAGGTCTACTGGGGCGACCCGGAGTTTCTCCTCATCGACATGCCGCCGGGCACGGGCGACGTCGCGCTGTCCGTCGCGCAGCACCTTCCCAGTTCGGAGCTCTACATCGTCACGACTCCGCAACCCGCCGCCCGGCGGGTCGCGCTGCGCGCCGGTGTGCTCGCGCGCCAGGTCCACCTGCCGATCCGCGGTGTCATCGAGAACATGTCGTGGTTCACGACCCCCGACGGGGGCCGTTACGAATTGTTCGGCCAAGGTGGGGGGGAAGCTCTCGCCGAGGAGCTCGGTGTCGATCAGCTCGCCCAGATCCCCTTCGACCCCGCGGTGCGACAGGGAGGAGACGAGGGCCGTCCCGCAGCCACCGTCGATCGAGAAAGCACGGTCGCGAAGGCTTTCGACGATCTCGCCCGGCGCGTCGTCGCTCTCGGTCCCGCCCGGATTTACCGGCGCGAGCTGACAATCACCTGACGGGCAGATCAGCTTCCCGATCGACGAGCTGGTCCGCGAGCCATCTGGCGGCGCCCGAGGTGGCGGCTCGTCGGCGGGAGCGTGTCGGGGTGGCCGCCACCGAGGGACGGCTCGGCCCTCCGGCTGGAAGCGGCGGTGTCCGCCGATGCCGCGTGCTCGTAGGCTTGGTTCGTGGGATGGAAACGGACCTTGCCGCGATCGGGAGAAACCGCCTCGGTGGTCGGCGGGACGACGGATCGCGGCGCGGCCTGGGCCGCGACGATGGACGGCTACGCCACGGACGCCGCTTCCGGCGTGCGTGTCGCCCACCCGACGAGCCACGCCCGCACCGGGGCGATCTGGCGCCGCACCCGGGAAGAACGCGAGGCCGAACAGGACGGGGTTCTCGCCGCGGGGGCGACTCGGGCGCGCGGGGCGGGAAGAAGGCAACGGGCCGAGAGGCCGGATCTCCTCCGGACGTGTTTCGAACGCGACCGGGACCGCGTGCTTCACGCGGCCGCCTTCCGTCGCCTGGCCGGCAAGACCCAGGTCTTCATCGATCCCCTCGACCACCAAAGGACTCGCCTCACCCACGCGATGGAGGTCGCGCAGGTCGCGCAAGCGATCGCGCGCGCGACCCGGCTCAACGAGGATCTCGTCTACGCTGCCTCGATCGCCCATGATTGCGGCCACGGCCCGGGGGGCCACGCCAGCGAGGAAGCTTTCGGATCCTTTCTCCCCGACGGGTTCGACCACGCTTCCTGGGGGGCGGATGTCGTGCTCCGGTCGCTCAACCTCTGTGAGGAGACGCTCGACGCGGTGCGGAACCATTCGTGGTCGCGTCCCGCGCCGGCGACCCCCGAGGGCGAGGTGCTGTCGTGGGCGGACCGGATCGCCTATGTCTGCCACGACTTCGAGGACGCTGTCGCCGCGGGGATCGTCAAGCCCGAGGAACTTCCCCTGCTCGTCGCGCAGCGCTGCGGCTCGACCCGCGCCTCGCAGATCTCGGCGTTCATCTCCGCGGTGATCGAGACGGTCGAAGCGACCGGCCTCGTCGGTATGACGACCGAGCGCGCCGAGGCCTTGGCGTCGTTGCGGGCGTGGAACTACGAGCGGATCTACCTGCGGGCGGACTCTCTCGAGCAGGGACGACGCGTGCGACGTCTCCTCGAGGCCCTCGTCGAGGCCTACGCTCGCTCTCCCGAACTCCTGCCCGAGGGGCGGGCGCGCGATCTCGCCGCGCAGACCCCGGAGGCCGTGCGCGCCGCCGTCGAATACGTCGCGGGGATGACCGACCGCTTCGCCGTCGAGGCCGCGTCCCACCTCCTGGACTGGCCCGAGGACGAGCTCCCGGCGCGCTATCTCGTGCGGGGTGCCTAGTTCATCCCGCGGACGGCCCCCCCGGCGCGGCACGCTTGGCGCCGGCGGCCGGGAGTTCGAGGCCCGGGAGCAGGTTGCGCAGCCCGTCGAGGACCTCCATCGGCACGACGATCTTCGTCGACGCCGACGTCCCGACTTGCTTCAGCGTGTCGAGGTACTGCAGCACCATCGTCTTCTGGTCGAGTGTCGCGCCGACGACGAGGATCTTCTCGAGCCCTTTCGCGTAACCCTCGGCACGCAGGATCGCGGACTGACGGTCGGCCTCGGCGGCGAGGATCGTCGCCTTCTGACGGCCTTCGGCGATGTTGATCGCGGCCTGGGCCTCGCCTTCCGCCGCCAGGATCGCGGCTGACTTCTGGCCCTCGGCCTCGGTGACCTGGGCGCGCCGCGTCCTTTCGGCCGACATCTGGCGGGTCATCGCCTCGAGCACGCCCGGGGGCGGGTTCACCTCGCGGACCTCGACACTCGTCACCTTCACGCCCCAGCGTTCGGTGACGTCGTCGAGCCGGACGCGCAGCGAGGCATTCATCTCCTCGCGCTTGGACAGCACGTCGTCGAGCGGCATGTCGCCGACGACGCTGCGCAGGGTCGTCGCGGCGAGGTTCAGGGCGGCACCGGCGAAGTTCTGCACGGTGAGAACGGACATGCTCGGGTCGACGACCTTGTAAAAGATGATGAAGTCGATCGAGATCGGCGCGTTGTCCTTCGTGATCGCCGTCTGGTGGGGGATCTCGAGGTACTGCTCGCGCAGGTCGACGAGAGTCGTCCGGTCCGTGGCCGGGTTGATGACGACGAAGCCGGGGCCCCGTGTGCCGATCGCCCGGCCGAGTCGGAAGAGCACGATCCGCTGGTACTCACGGATGATCTTCACGGAGCGCGCGACGACGATGACGACGACCAGTGCTGCCGCAATGACGATCCCGATGATCACGGCTGTTCTGTCCCTTCAGTCGGCCGGAAGATATTGGCGGACGGCGCGCGCTCGTCGAGCGCTGGCGCGCCGCCGGTCTCCCGGGGAACTCCATTGTCGCCCCAGACCGACAGCCGGACGCCTTCGACCTGGATCACCTGAATCCTCGCGCCCGCCGGGATACGGCCGTTGAGCGATGTCGCCGACCAGTTCTCACCGGCGACACGAACAATCCCCGACGGTTCCAGATCGCTGACGGCCACACCCTCGCGCGAGACGAGGGAGTGGACGGAGTGGCCGGCGCGCAGGCGCGGATCAGTGAGACCCTTCCAGGCGATGGCCCCGACACCCGCCGAGACGACGACGTCCGCGCTGAGGAGGAAGAAGACGAACGCACGCGTGTCGCCGCTCACGGCGATGGCGATCAGGAACCCCGCGGCCGCGACCCCGGCGACGGTGGCGACCGCGTGGGCGTGGGGCCCGATGTGGAAGCCGAAGATCGACGAGAACACGACGAGTCCGAGGAGCACTCCAGCGACGATCCACATTGGTCCTCCCTTCGGCGACGAACCGCTGCCGCCCGGGAGCCGCTGCGTCAGGAAACGCGCGTCTCGACGTCGAGCGTACCCTGGGTGCGGCGGAGAGGGAGCGGCGGCCGCCGCCGGTCCTCCTCCTACGATGGAAGCACCTCGACGAGGAGTTGGCGCGTGGACGTACGCATCGGGATCATCCAGTCGACGAAGGAGCTCGACATCGAAGTCGGCGACGACGTGACGCGCGAGCAAGTCCTCGCCGACATCGAGGCCGCACTCGGCGACGCGGCCGGCGTGCTCTGGCTGACAGACCGGCGGGGTCGGCGCGTCGGCGTGCCGACCGCCAAGATCGCCTACGTCGAGGTCGGAGGCACGGCCGAGGACCGCCGCGTCGGCTTCGGCGCGCCGTAGTCGACGGCTCCCCGCCGCCGGCGTCGCAGCCGACCCGGGGTGGTGGGGACCTCGCCGGTGAGGTCCCGGGTGGGCCCCACCGGTCGGGTGGCAGGGCAAGCCGACCTACCATGACGCCGTGATCGACTATCACGTGCACCTCTGGCCCCACGCCGCGCGGGCCGAGGCTTCCGAGCAGCGCCTAGAACGACTCACCGTCTACTGCGAGCGGGCCGCCGCCGCCGGTGTCGCCGAGATCGCGCTCACCGAGCACTTCCACCGCTTCACCCAGGGCCGGGCGACGGTGGGTGATTTCTGGCGAGACGGGGCGGCGCCGTCCTTCGCGGCGACGATGGGCGCCTACTTCGATCACCACGCCACGGCCGACCTCGACTCCTACGTGAGGGACGCCGTCGAGGCGCGCGACGCCGGTCTTCCGCTCGTCGTGGGCCTCGAGGTCGACTACTACCCGGGGAAGATGGACGCGGTGGCCCGTCTCCTGTCGGGCTACCCGTTCGACGTGCTCCTCGGTTCTGTGCACTGGCTCGGCACCTGGCAGTTCGACTGGCTTGACGACCCGGAGAACGAGGCGGAGTGGGATCGGCGGTCCGTCGAGGAGACGTGGCGCCGCTACACCGAAGCGCTCGAGGAACTCGCCGCCACCCGGTCCTGCGACGTCCTCGCCCACCCCGATCTCGTCAAGCTCACCGGTCGTCGGCCCTCGGCCGTGACGCTCGACGAGTGCCAGGACCGTATCGCCGAGGCCGCCGCCGCGGCGGGGATGGCGGCGGAGATCTCATCGGCCGGGCTGCGCGCCCCGGTCGGCGAGCAGTACCCGGCGGTGCGGCTCCTGCAGCGGTTCGCCGATCGTCACGTCCCCGTGACGACCGCCTCGGACTCCCACGGGCCGGGCCGCGTCGGCGAGCGCGGCGACGAGCTGCGGCGGCTGGCTGCCGAGGCCGGTTACAAGACGCTGCGGACCTTTCGGGCTCGTCGCGGTCACGACGTGCCGCTCGAGGCCCCGGCGGCGCCCGGCGCCGGGCGAGCCGCGCCGTGACCTCGCCAGAAGCGCGCCAGCTGTCCGACCTGCCGGACGCGGCGCGCGAGCACCTCGAACGTCTCATGGGGTCGTGGGGCATGCTCGCCGACCTGTCGTTCTCGGACCTCGTGCTCTACGTCCCGGCGGGCGAGGAGCCACCAGCTGGCGACGGGGCGCGCAGGGGACCGGTGTCGCCGGCGGACGATTCTTCGGTGCAGTTTCTCGTCGCCGGCCAGATGCGTCCGACGACGAGCCAGACGCTTTTCGGGCTCGACCTCGTCGGCGACGTTGCCGACGAGGCAGCCGAGGGCGTGCTCGTGCGGGACTCCTGGAGACGGGGGGAGATCGTCGTCGGGGACTGTCCCTACAGCGGCGAGGCGGGCCCGGTCCGCTGTGAGTGCATCCCAGTGCGTTGCGAAGGCGCGATCGTCGCCATCCTCGTCCGGGTCTGGTCGCCGCGCACCGGGCGGCGCACCGGGGGTCTGGAGCGGGTCTACCGCCGGATCTTCGAACGGCTGGCGTCGATGGTGAACGCCGGGCTGTTCCCGTTCCACACCGCCGTCGCCGTGGAGGACGCGCCGCGAGTCGGGGACGGCGTGATCGTTCTCGACGAGAACCGGAGAGTCACCTTCGCCTCCCCGAACGCGGTCAATGCCCTGCACCGGATGGGGATCGTCTCCGCGATCGTCGGTTCGGACTTCGAAACCCTCGGGGTCGAGACCGATGCGATCTCGACGGCGTTCTCCAAACGGCTCCCCATGATCGAGGAGATCGAACGCCGCCCGGACGTCGGGGTGCTGGTCCACTGCATCCCGCTCGTCGAGGACGACTCCGTGGTCGGCGCGGCGGTGTTGCTGCGCGACGTGACCGACCTGCGCCGGCGAGACCGGCTGCTTCTCTCGAAGGACGCCGCGATCCGCGAAGTGCACCATCGCGTGAAGAACAACCTGCAGACGATCTCGTCGCTCCTCCGGCTGCAGTCCCGGCGCATGGGCCCGAGCTCGGGACGGGCCGCCCTCGTCGAGGCCGAGCGCCGCGTTCGCGCGATCGCCGTTGTCCACGAGGTGCTCGCCCGGGAGCCCTCGGCGCAGGTGCCCTTCGGCGAGATCGTGCCGTCGCTCGTTGCACTTGCCGGGGACGCGGTCGACGACGCGACCGAGGTCGTCATCCGGGTGGCCGGCGACGCCGGCGACCTCAACGCCGACATCGCCACGCCGCTTTCCTTGGTGATCGCGGAGCTCTTGCAGAACGCCGTCGAGCACGCCCACGGCGGGGTCTCGTCGGGGTCACTCCTCGTCGATCTGGTCTTCCGTCCAGGACCGGACCGGCTCGAAGTCGAGGTTCGCGACGACGGGGGAGGGTTCCCGCCGGGATTCGACCTCGACAAGACGACCGGCCTCGGGCTGTCGATCGTGCGCGATCTCGTACGCTCCCAGCTCGGCGGATTGATCTCCGTCGGCAACGACGGCGGCGCCGTGGTGCGCCTCGCCATCCCGCTGGCACCGGAGGTCGCCACCCCGGTGTAGGCGGCTCCCTCGGGCCGTCCGAGGGGTTCTAGGAGGCCCGGCGCCGCTCGGCGAGCCAGGCTTTACGGAGCTTGCGGCGCTCCTCTTCCGAGGCTCCGCCCCACACCCCGGACTCCTGGTTCGTCGCGAGCGCGAACTCGAGGCACTCCGGCTGCGCCGAGCATCGGGCGCAGACGGACTTGGCGGCTTCGATCTGCTCGATGGCCTGGCCGGTGGTGCCGACGGGGAAGAACAGATCGGGGTCGGTGTCTCGGCACGCCGCCCGGGTGCGCCACTCGGCACAGTCCCAGTCGATCGCCCTGTTCCAGGTGAGAGCCACGCTCCCGCCTCGGCGACTCTCCGTCAGCATCTCCCTCTCTGCTTTCGTGCACTCATTCACAAGACGAGGCGGCTGGTTCGCGCGCTTGTCCCCAGAAACGTTGCTCATTGGCCGATCGCGGCCTGGTCGGCGGCGCCGATCGTAGGCGGATCTCGCCCGACAGGCAAGGGTGTCGCCAATATCGCGTCCCGCCGACGGCTACCAAGAGCAGGAAATCCGCTGAACTTCGACCCAAGATGTGCCCTTTTCTGCCATCACGGCCAACTATCCTGCGTCCAACCACCCGCACGGCACGTCCCGGAAAGGCCCCGAGGTGCTGTTCCCGACAATCGACTTCGCGATCTTTTTCGGGATCGTCTTTCTGGGGAACTGGCTGCTCCGGCCCTTCGCGACGCCCTGGAAGCTGTTCATCCTCGTGGCGAGTTACGTCTTCTACGCCTGGTGGGACTGGCGTTTCATCTTCTTGCTCGCCGCTTCGACGGTGTGCACGGCCACGGGCGGGTTCCTCGTCGACCGCGCCGCGACCGAACGAGGTCGGCGCGCCGGGCTCGTCGCGACCCTCGTCGCCGAGCTCGGACTGCTCGGCTGGTTCAAGTACTACGGGTTCTTCTCCGTCTCGATCGACAACGGGCTCCACAGGCTCGGATTCCACGGCACACCGATCCCACTCCTCGCCATCACGCTGCCCGTCGGGATCTCGTTTTTCACCTTCATGGGTCTGTCGTACGTCATCGACATCTACCGGCGGCGACTCGCCCGGGCCCGCTTCCTCGATGTCGCCGTCTTCGTCGCCTTCTTCCCCCACCTCGTCGCCGGACCGATCGTGCGCGGCGCGGACCTGTTGCCCCAGATCGAGAGGGCCGAGAGGCGCGACCCGCGCCGGCTGGAGTTCCCCGAGGCCGCCTACCTCATCTTCGGGGGACTGTTCAAGAAGGTCGTGATTTCGAGCTACGTGTCGACGGCGATCGTCAATCCCGTCTACAACAACCCGTCACTCCATTCGGCGCCGGAGATTCTGCTCGCGACCTACGGCTACGCCGTGCAGATCTACTGCGACTTCTCCGGCTACACCGACATCGCCATCGGCTGCGCGCTTCTGCTCGGCTTCCGATTCCCGCAGAACTTCAACGCGCCCTATACGGCGCGCTCGCTCCAGGACTTTTGGCGCCGCTGGCACATGACCCTGTCGATGTGGCTGCGCGACTACCTGTACATCCCGCTCGGTGGCAACCGCGGATCGCGCCGCCAGCTGTACCGCAACATCATGATCACGATGCTCCTCGGCGGCCTCTGGCACGGCGCGGCATGGACCTTCGTGATCTGGGGCGGGATCCACGGACTCGGGCAGTCAGTCGGGCACTTCCGGCGCGCCCGGCGCGAGGCGGCCGGGTTGCCCCTCCAGTCGACCAGCCCGCTCGCCGTCGCCTGGCAGCGCTTCGCGACCTTCCAGATCGTCTGCTTCGGCTGGATCTTTTTCCGGGCGAACACGCTGAACGATGCCTTCACGCTCATCGGGCGTCTCTTCACGACCTGGGGCCAGGCGGCACCGCTCGTGCGGTGGCCCGTCGTCCTCGCCGTCGCCGGGGCGCTGGCGCTCCAGTACCTGCCCCGCGGTCTCGGGCGACGTGTCCAGGAGACGTTCGCCGGCATGAGCCTGGTTCTGAAAGGCGCCGCTCTCGCCGGCTGTCTCCTCGTCATCACGACCCTCGGTCCGCCGGGCGTCGCCCCGTTCATCTACTACCGCTTCTGATCTGGCGCCGATGAGCACGAGAACGGAGGGAAAAATGGCGAAAGGTGACGCCAGTTCCCGAAATTGCGGTGCTTTACTGGGCGTCGACGAAGTGTGGACCGTTAGGCGGCGGAGATGACGGATCCTGAGGCCTCCGCCGTCGGGCGGACTGGGGTGGTGCCGGCCGGTCGCGTCGTCATTCCGGAGCGGCACCGGTTCGCCTCGGCGGGGCACGGGCTCCTCGTCGGGCTGCTCTGTTTCTCCCTCTGGCTCGCCTTCGACGCCCGCCAGCTCTACAACTCCGCCAACGCCTCGCCCCTCGGGGTGCGGCGCAGCGTCGCGATGTCGATCCTGCGGCCGATCGCCCGAGTCGAGGAGTTGTTCGGTTTCGACCGGGTCGTGAACGGAGGAAACCGGGCGCTCGGGCGGACGAGTTTCGCAACGCCGGGCGGAGCGGTCACGCCGCCGGTCTCGCTTCCCCTCGTGTCGACCGCCAGACATCACAAGAAGGGCTCCGGCGGGACCAAACCGGCCGGCCCGCCGCCGCTCACCTCGCCCACGGTGGCGAGACCGATCACGATCATGGACATCGGCGACTCGATCGGCGAGGACCTCGGCTATGGAGTTGCCGAGGAGATCGGCTCCGACCCGCGGGTCCACATGTTGCAGAACTCCGTCGGTGACACGGGAATCTCGAACATCGCCTACTACGACTGGCCGGCGGCCTTCGAGCGCGAACTCGCCCAGTCCCACCCGCAGATCGTCATCGCCATGTTCGGAGCCAACGACTGGCAGGGCTTGATCGCGAACGGCCAGCCGGTCCAGCCGGGCACGCACGCCTGGATCGTCGCCTACACGGCGCGTGTCGCCGAGATGATGTCGGAGGCGACCGCCGCGGGCGTTCATCTCATCTGGGTCGGGCTGCCGATCATGCAGAGCCCGTCGTTCGCCGCCGACATGAAGGTGCTGAACTCGATCTTCCTGCACGAGGCCCGCCTGCACCCCGGGGTCTTTTTCGCTCCGACCTGGAAGCTGTTCTCCACAGCCTCCGGCCAGTACGCCGAGTACCTACCGGACAGAAGCGGCAACCTGATCGAGGTGCGCGACCCCGACGGGGTCCACATCGACCCGCCGGGAGGGACCGACCTCATCGGCGCTTACGTCGTGCACCGGATCGAGGGGGTCTGGCACATCACGCTCTGATCGGACCAATCTCTCGGCCGCCCTCCAGGTTCGCACCGGAGCCTCCCGACGCCTGTCGAGGGGCGCCCCGGGCGCGAGAGGCGTCCCGAAAAGACGGCGCTTTTCGGAGTGATCCCCACGGGTCGCCGCCGAACCGGCGGCGCAACGCTCAGGGTCTTTTCAGCCGAGCCGATGGGGTCGGACCTCGCGAAGTAGTTTGCGACCCGGCTCCTTCGCTCGAGGAATGGGGTGAGCCGTGGGTCGTTGGACGTGCGGCAAGGGGTCGGCTCTCCACCTGTCCTTGTTCCTCCGTCCGCCGGACCCGAGCAGGTTCGGGTCGCCCAGCGATGACGAGCGCCGGCGCCCTCGTCGTGGCGGCCAGGCGGGCGCGCTCGCCGTGAGCCTCGGCGTTGCTTGCGTCGCCGGGGCTTTCGCCGCGGCACCGAGCGCCTTCTTCCCGGCGCGCGGCGCGGGCGCGGTCGTGCCCGCCGCGCCGCACGGGCTGCCCACGTTGACGTCGCACCGCGGGCCGCCGGGCTGGCAGCCCGTGGACTGGGGCCTCGCCCGTCTCTGGGTTCCCGGGGGTTGGAGCATCGACTCGTCGAGTGAGCAGGAATGCTCTACAACGGCAGGGGGGGTCGTCTTCGTCGGGAGCGAGACGGAAAGCGACGTTGCCAGGATGTGCCGTCTCAGGTTCCCCCCGGCCGTCGTCACGATGCGCGACCTCGCTGGTCGCGCCGGGGCGCGAGAAGGCCGCCGGAAGATCAATGGCATCGCCGTTCTCGTCGCGCCGGCCCCAAGAGCGCGCCTCGTCACGGTCCGCATCCCCGCTTTCGGGGTGGAGATCACGCTCACCGGCCCGGTGCCGGCGGCCGTGCTCGCCAGCCTCGGCCCCTCGCCGATCGGGATCGTCTTTGGCGCGGGACCCGTTGCCCGCCCGGGGGCGCACTGGAAGAGCGTCACCTATGGGGGTCTCACCGCTCGGGTGCCCGGTTCCTGGCCGGTCGTCAACGGCGATCACGCCGACGAGGGGGGCGAATGCGGCGGCTTTCAGCTCGACGGCGAGGTCCTCCTCGGTCCCGACTCCACTCCCATCGCGGTGTATTGCCCCTCGCAACCGGACAACTACGCCGGTCTGTGGCTGAAGCCGGCGAAGGGGTTCTACGGGGTGCCGGGCGACGCGGTCACCCTGCGCGCGCCGGCGGGCGCGAGTCTCCGCGCCTATCCGGACTACCTGGACTTCGGGCCACCGGTTTCCCTCTGGTACGGCCGGGTGAGCATCAGGCTCGGCCTCGGAGCCGCGCCGCAGGTCGCGCGCGCCATCTTCGATTCGCTGCGGGCGACGCCCGGACGGGCCGACACTCGCGGGGCCGGCGCCTGTCCGACGGGCCCGGCACCGGCGATGCCGGAGCCGCGTCGGCTCGCGTCCCCCTTGTCCCTCGTCCCCGCCCTCGGGCCGGGCGGCGGTTACCTGCAGCCGGCGCAACCCGCCTCCTCGCCAAAGATCAGCGCCGCGCCCATCTGGCGAGAGTTCGAGAAAGCCTTCGGCCCGCCGCGCCCGTACGAGCGCTACGAGGTGCTGCTCGCCGAGTACCAGGGAGAGCTCGTCTGGGCCGTTTACGGCATCCCGTTCCACACCGTCGCCGGCGACTGTGGTGAGTACTACCTCTACCTCTCCGACGCGGACACCGGCGCCGGAATCTTGAACGCTTAGCACGCTTTCTCGGAAAGGTGAGAGCGGCGCGCCGCGCGCTGGGGCCGAATTCGCCGGCAGGCGCGCCGCGATCCCCGAGCGCGCCGGAGCCGGCGGCCTTCCCGAGGGACGCGGCCCGCGACTCAGCCGGCGTGCACCGCCCGAGTCGAGCCCGAGGCGGTGTCGGCTGTGCGCGGGACGGCGGGCCCGGCGGCGAAGGATTCCGTCCGGCGCTTCGAGAAGGCGATCGCCGCGAGCAGCACGACGAGGGCCACCCCGGCGATCGAGAAGCGGACCGCCGGGTGGTAGTGGTAGGTGATCACGGCCGGCAGGATGAGCAGCGAGACGAGGTTCATGACCTTGATCAGCGGGTTGAGCGCCGGGCCGGCGGTGTCCTTGAACGGGTCGCCGACCGTGTCGCCGATGACGGCGGCCCTGTGGGCTTCGGAGCCCTTGCCGCCCTCGTTGCCGTCCTCGATGTACTTCTTGGCGTTGTCCCAGGCGCCGCCGGTGTTCGAGAGGAACACGGCCATCAGCTGCCCGGTGAGGATGGCGGCGGCGAGGAAGGCGCCGAGGGCGAGGTAGTTGATCCCGAAGCCGATGATGACGGGCGCGAGGACGGCGAGCAGCGCCGGCGTGACGAGCTCGCGCTGCGCGGCGGCGGTGCAGATGCCGATCACGCGGCCGTACTCGGGCTTCTCGGTGCCATCCATGATCCCCGGGTGCTCGCGGAACTGGCGGCGCACCTCCTGGACGACGGTGCCGGCGGAGCGGCCGACGGCGCGGATGGCGAGTCCCGAGAACAGGAAGGCGATCGAACCGCCGACGAGCACGCCGAGGAAGGTGATCGGGTTGGCGACGTTGATCTGGGTGGCGGCCTCGTGGAAGAGCGCCGACCCGGTGGCGCGCAGGTTCAGCTGGTTGCCGATCGTCTCGATGTAGGAGGCGAACAGGGCGACCGTCGCGAGCACCGCCGAGGCGATGGCGACCCCCTTCGTGATCGCCTTCGTCGTGTTGCCGACGGCGTCGAGGCTGACCATGACGCGCTCGGCCCCGCCCCCGAACTCGCCGGCCATCTCGGCGATGCCGGCGGCGTTGTCCGAGACCGGCCCGAAGCTGTCCTCGGAGACGACCATGCCGGTCGTCGACAGCAGCCCCATGCCGGTCAGCGCCACGAGGTACAGGGTCAGCTCGATGTTCCCATGGGCCGTCTCGAACGAGATGATGATCGACAACCCGATCGCGACGGTGATGGCGACGATGGCGAGGACCGTGGACTCGAGGCCCGAGGACAGGCCGGCGAGGATCGTCGTGGCGGGCCCGGTCCGGGTCGCCTCGGCGATCTCGTGCACCGGCGCGCGCTTCGTCGAGGTGTAGTGCTCGGTGATCTGGCTCGCCACCTGGCCGAGCGCCACGCCGATGAAGACCGCCCAGAAGACCTTGAGGTCTTTCACGTAGAACTCGGCGACTAAGAAGGCGGCGACGAGCACGGCGACGCCGGCGAGGCGGTAGCCGCGGTTGATCGCGCTCATCGCGGTCTTGTCCCGGGCGCGGGCGCGCACGGAGAAGATCGCGCCGACGGAAGCGATGATCCCGAAACCGGCGACGACGAGCGGGAAGACGACTCCTTTCGCGGGGTCGATGCCGATCGAGCGAAAGGCCGAATAACCGAGGATGATCGAGGCGATGATCATGATGGCGTAGGACTCGAACAGGTCCGCCGCCATGCCGGCGCAGTCACCGACGTTGTCCCCGACGTTGTCGGCGATCGTCGCCGCGTTGCGCGGGTCGTCCTCGGGAATCCCCGCCTCGATCTTGCCGACGAGGTCGGCGCCGACGTCGGCGGCCTTCGTGAAGATGCCGCCGCCGACCCGCATGAACAGCGCGATGAGCGAGCCGCCGAACCCGAAACCGACGAGCACCGCGCTCGCGGAGTTCTGGAAGATGAGGGTGAGGCCGGCCGCGCCGACGAGCCCGAGGCCGACGCAGAAAAGGCCGGTGACCCCGCCCGTGCGGAAGGCGACGCGCAGCGCCGCGGGCAGCTGGCCGCTGCGGGCCGCCGCCGCGGTGCGGACGTTGCCGCGCACCGAGAGGTTCATGCCGATGATCCCGGTGAGCCCGGAGAACGTGGCGCCGACCAAGAAAGCGATGGCCCGGAAGAACCCGGATTGGGCGAAGGTCAGCGCCACATGGCCGTTCGTGCTGTTCACCACCTTCGTCGCCGTGAAGAAGACGAGCACGGCGAGAGGGACGACGATGATGCCGATGGCGCGGAACTGCCGTTTCAGGAATGCCACGGCGCCTTCTTGGATGGCGGCGGCGATCTCGCGCATGAGCGACGTGCCCTGGTCGGTGGCGAGAACCAGGCGCATCAGCCCAACCGCGACGAAGAGCGAGACGACGCCGGCGGCGAGCGCGAAATACAGCCACCCCTTCTCGGCCGCACCGAGCGTGAACGCCTGGTAGCTACCCTCGCTGGCGAGGATGGGGGTCATGGTCGTTCGTCCTTCCGTCTCCTGGCAGCCGCGCCACGACGGGCTGCCCCACTGTCGGCGTTCCGGTCCTTCATCGCCGCGGCACGTGGCATGGTAGTCAGCGGCGCGCCGCCTCCCTGAGGAGCGAGCACAACTCGTCGAGGAGTCCCGGCGGGGCGACGACGAGCGTCGAGCGGTGCGGGACGAGGTCGTCGACGTCTGCGAAGGCCGCCCCCGACTCCGTCGCGACCAACAGTCCGGCGGCGCGGTCCCAGGGATGGAGCCCGGCCTCGTAGTAGCCGTTCAGCCGTCCGGCGCCGACGTAGCACAGGTCGAGCGCAGCGGACCCGGCGCGCCGAACGTCGCGCACCCGCGGCAGGACCACCGGGAGCAGTCTCGCCTGGCCGCGGCGGGTTTCCGCGGCGTAGCTGAAACCGGTCCCGATGAGGGATTCCCCGAGCGGCGGGGCGTCGAGCGAGCCGAGCGGTCGGCCGTCGAGGTGGGCGCCGTGGCCGCGGGCGGCGGAAAACATCTCGTCGCGCAAAGGGTCGTAGACCGCGCCGGCGAGCGTGCCGGAATCGTCGGCGACAGCGATCGAGACGGCCCAGGTCCCGAAGCCGTAGACGTAATTGATCGTTCCGTCGAGCGGATCGATGATCCAGGTGAGCCCGGACTTGCCGGCATGGTCGCTGCCCTCCTCGCCGAGGATGGCGTCGTCGGGACGGGTGCTCGTGATGCCGCCGACGATGAGGCGCTCGCTCGCCTGGTCCGCCGCGGTCACCAAGTCGGTCGCGGAGGACTTGCGCGTCGCCGCCTCGGCGAGCGCGGCACGAGCCCGGCGGTGCCGACCCGCCTCGACGAGGAGCTGACCGGCCTGGCGGGCGAGATCCGCCGCCAGCCGGGCGAGCGCCGTCGGGTCGGGCCCGGTCGGAGCCTGGCTCATCGGGCTCGCGCTCGCCGGCTCGCGCGGGGCGCCACCGCCCGGCTGGAGGACAGTCGCGCCAGACGCGCGACGAGGACCTCCAGGACGAGTTCGTCGCGCCAACCCGATTCACCCCGCAGGGCGAGGTCGGCGTCGGCGAGCAACCCAATCGCGCGCGCGATGCCGGCGTGCCCGAGGCGGCGCGAGGCGGTGAGCGCCTTTCTCGCCGGGTAGGGCTTCAAGTCGGTCGCGGCCGCGGCGGACTGCTCGTCGCTGATGCCGGAGCCGTCGAGCCGCAGCATCGCCCCATAGTGGCGGTGGAGGAGGGCGACGACCTGGAAGGGGCTGCGTTCACCCGGGCCGAGGAGACGGGCGAGGAGGGCGAGGGCGCGCGAGACATCGCCGGCGTCGATCGCGTCGGTGAGGTCCCACGATGCCACCCCGCCGGCCGTGCCGAGGAACGGCGCGAGCTCGTCGGCTTCGACCGTCGCCCCCGTCCCGAAGGCCGCTTCGAGCGTTCCGAGCAGGCCGTCGAGTCGCGCGAGGTCTTCGCCGAGGTGCTCTTCGAGAAGTTCGAGCGCCGGGGGGCTGAGACGGACCGGGCCGCGCCGCAGTCGCTCGGCGAACCACTGGGTCCGGGCCCGGGAGTTCGGGGCGGGTTCGGCCTCGACGACCCGACCGGCGGTCCGGATCGCCTCGGTGAGGGCGGCGGGGGCGCGCCGGCCGGTGTAGACGACGACGAGGACGGTCCGCGGGAGGGGATCCGCGATGCAGGCGACGAGTTCGCGAAGCGGCGCGGCCTCGAGGAGGTTGGCGTCGCGTACGACGACGACGCGCCACGCCGCGAGGAACGGCGGGGTTCGGCAGGCGTCGACGACCGGGCCGAGCGGGAAGGACTCGGCCTGGTTTGTCTCGGAACCGGCCGGGCCGTATTCCTCGACGGCCCCCGCTCCGGCGCCGTCGAGCGACTCGAGCTCGACGAGGAGTGCCGAGAGGGCCTGGCTGACGAGTCCCGGGTCCTCGCCCAGGACGAGGTAGGCGGCGTGCGGCGCGCCGTCGGCGGCGAGAAAGACCGACGTCATGCCGCGAGCACCGCGGCCAGCGCGTCGACGGCGCGTCGCGCCCGGGCGGCGTCGTGGACCCGGACGACCCGGCAGCCTCGCGCCACGCCGAAGGCGACGGCGGCGAGCGAGGCGTCCTCACGTTCGTCGACTGCCAACCCGAGGAGCTCACCGAGGAAGCCTTTGTTCGAGGCCGACAGGAGGAGCGTCTGTCCCATTGCCGCGAAACGGTCGAGGGCGCGGAGAAGTTCGAGGGACTGTGGGGTCGTCTTGCCGAGATCGAGTCCCACGTCGAAGAGCACCCGCGCCCGCGGGATCCCCGCGAGAAGGGCCATCTCGAGGCGGTCGGCGAGGAAATGTTCGACGGCGCCGACGACGTCGTCGTCGGGGTAGCGGGGATCGGGATCGTCGACGCGGGGTCGCAACCGGATATGGGTCGCGACGACCGACGCGCCATGGCGGGCCGCGACGCCGAGATAGGCGGGGTCGGCGAAGCCGCTGATGTCATTGCCGAGCACCGCCCCGGCCGCGTACGCGGCCGCGGCGACCTCGGCGCGCCAGGTGTCGACCGAAATCGCGACGTCGAGCCGCTCGGCGATCGTCGCGACGGTCGGGACGACCCGGTCGAGCTCCTCGGTCGCGGTGACGTCATCGCCGCCCCCGGCTTTGACGCCACCGACGTCGATGACGTCGGCGCCCTCGGTGACGAGACGCTCGGCCCGGGCGAGGGCGCGGGAAAGATCGAACGTCGCGCCCCGGTCGTAGAACGAATCTGGCGTGCGGTTGACGATTCCCATGACGAGGGCGCGCGTCGTCACGTCGTAGCGGCGCGGCCCGAGCTCGACGAAGTGGGGCGCATCCACCCGCACGACGCGGGGGCCGTCGTTCGGGGCGCCCATCTCCGGTCAGAACAGCTGCGAGGCGAGGGCCCGCCGGTAGCGGTCCCGGCGCGGGTCCTCGGGATCCATCGTCTCCAGCAGGTCGAGGTACTCCTGACGGGCCTCGTCGTCCGACCTCACCCTGGCGAGGAGATTCTCGAGGTGCGCCTCGAAGGACTCTGTCCCGGGCACCGGGTCCTTGCGGGCGAGCCGGGCCGCGGCCGCGACTCGACGGGTCCGGTCGGTTTCCGGGATCCGCTCGAGCAAGCCGAGCGCCTCTTCGGCCGCGCCGCGCCCGACGAGGAGCTCGGCGAGGGCGGCGACCGCTCCGGGATGGTCAGGTTGCAGCTCGAGCGCGGCCCGCAGCGAGTTCTCGTCGCCGAGCTCGGTGAGGCGGTCCGCCTCGGAAGGCGCCGGTGCCAGCCGGGCGACGAAGTCGCGCACGGCGGGCTCCCCGACGGCACCGATGAAGCCGTCGACGACCCTGCCCTCGCGCATCGCGTACACCGCGGGGATGGACTGCACCTGGAAGGCCCGGGCGACCTGGGGGTTCTCGTCCACGTTCACCGTGACGAGCTCGACGGCTCCCCCAGTCTCGTCGACGACCTTCTCGAGGAGGGGTCCGAGGGTTCGGCACGGTCCGCACCAGGGTGCCCAGAGATCGACGACGACGGGCACCTCGGCGGAGCGGGCGACTACGTCGGCTTGGAAGGTCGCGTCGGTCGTCTCCCGGGTCACGATCCGACGCTACCGGATGGCGCTTACGTCGTCGGGCGTTCTCAGGCGACGAAGTACTTCGCCTGGGGGTGGTGGCAGACGAGGGCGAGGGTCGTCTGCTCCGGTTCGAGCTGGTATCCCTCCGAGACCGTGACGCCGATCCGGCTGGCGCCGAGCAGTTCGACGACCTTGGCGTTGTCCTCGAGCGCTGGGCAGGCGGGGTAGCCCCAGGAGTAGCGGCCGCCGCGGTACTTCTGGCGGAACAGCCCGATGAGGCTGGGGCCGTCCTCGGCGGCGAAGCCCCATTCCTCCCGGATGCGCCGGTGCCAGTACTCGGCGAGGGCCTCGGTCATCTCGACCGACAGGCCGTGGAGCGCGACATAGTCACGGTAGCGGTCGGCGGCGAAGAGCTCTCGGGCCCGGCGGGAGGCGTCGGCGCCGATCGAGGCCACGAAGAAGGCCGCGTAGTCCACGTCTGCCCCGTTCGCCGGGCGGAAGAAGTCGGCGATGCACAGATAAGGGTGTTCGCGCTGGCGCGGGAAGCGGAATCGGCTGAGCTCGACCTCGCGGGCCGCGTCAGCGAACACGACGAGGTCGTCACCGGCGGATCCGGCGACGAAGTAGCCCCAGGCGACCTGGGGGACGAGCACATCGTCGGCTTTGGCCTCGTCGAGCCGGCTGCGCAGCTCGGCGCGGACGCGTTCTTTGAATTCCTCGTCGCTCTCTTCGGGGATCGGCCGGTAGCCCCACTGGTTGCGGAACAGTGCCGTCTCGTTGAGATAGGCCCCGATGTCGTCGAGCCCGATCCCCTTCGCGACCCGTGTGCCGAGAAAGGGCGGCGCGAAGACGGGATTGTCCGGGTCGACGAGGGGCGAGCGGCGCGGCAGCGTCGCCGGGTCGACGAGAGCGGTCCCGGCGCTTCTGCGGGGCGGCAGCTTGCGTCCGGACGGCGTCGTGCCGAAGCTCGGGTCGATCTCGCCCGTCGCCTTCTCGGTCATCAGCCGATCGAGCGTCCGCAGGCCCTCGAAGGCGTCCTTGCCGTAGAAGACCCGGCCCTTGTAGACCTCGCGCAGGTCGCGCTCGACGTAGCTGCGGGTGAGGGCGGCCCCGCCGAGGAGGATCGGTGTCGCGGTGCGGCCGCGCCGGTTCATCTCCTCGAGGTTCTCGCGCATGACGAGCGTTGAGCGCACGAGCAGCCCGCTCATGCCGATCGCGTCGGCGCAGACTTGGTCGGCTTTGTCCAGGATGTCGTTGATCGGCACCTTGATGCCGAGGTTGTGGACCGCGTAGCCGTTGTTCGTGAGGATGATGTCGACGAGGTTCTTGCCGATGTCGTGAACGTCGCCCTTCACGGTCGCGAGCACGACGGTGCCCCGCCCGCCGGATACGCTCCGCTCGACGTGCGGCTCGAGGTAGGACACGGCGGCCTTCATCGTCTCGGCCGCCTGGAGAACGAAGGGGAGCTGCATCTCGCCCGAGGCGAAGAGGTCGCCGACCGTCTTCATCCCCGGCAGCAGGACGTCGTTCACGATCTCGAGGGCGCCGTGGCCCCGCAGGGCCTCGTCGAGGTCGCTGTCGAGCCCCACCCGGTCGCCGTCGACGATGCGCTGACCGAGCCGCTTCTCGACCGGCCAGGAGGCGCGGTCCTCGACGGGTGCCGGGGCCGACTCCGTCCCCGAGAAGGCGTCGGTGAGGGCCGCCAGCGGGTCGTAACCGGCGCGCCGCCGGTCGTGGATGAGATCGAGGCAGATCTCCCGGTGGACGGGGTCGATCTTGTGGAGCGGCGCGATCCGGCCGGCGTGGACGATCGCGGCGTCGAGGCCGGCCGCGACGCACTCGTGGAGGAACACGGCGTTCAGCACCTGGCGGGCCGGCGGGGCGAGGCCGAAGGAGACGTTCGAGATGCCGAGCACGGTGTGCACGCCGGGAAGCTCCCGTTTGATGGCCCCGATCGCCGCGATGGTCTCGATGCCGTCGCGCCGACTCTCCTCCATTCCCGTCGAGAGGGGCAGCGCGAGGGGGTCGAAGAAGAGGTCTTCGGGTACGAGTCCGTAGCGCCCGACAGCGAGGTCGTGGAGGGCGCGGGCCGCGGCGAGTTTCCACTCCGCGGTGCGGGCCTGTCCGCGCTCGTCGATGCAGCTGCAGATGACGGCGGCTCCGAACTCGGCCGCGAGCGACAGGAAGGCGTCGAGCCTTGTGCCCGGGCCGTCGCCGTCTTCGAGGTTCACCGAGTTGATGACGGCGCGCCCACCGAGCAGTTCGAGGGCGGTGCGCACGACGGCGGTCTCGGTCGAGTCGACGACGACGGGCGCGGTCGATTGCGTCGCGATTCGACTCATCACCTCGTGCATGTCGGAGACGCCGTCGGCGCCGGTGTAGTCGACGCAGACGTCGATGAGGTGCGCGCCCTCGCGCACCTGGTCGCGGGCCATCGCGGTCGTCGTGTCGAAGTCCCCGGCGAGCATCGCCTCCCGGAAGCGCTTCGACCCGTTGGCGTTGGTGCGCTCGCCGATGACGAGGAAGGAGAGCTCCTGGGAAAAGGGCACGAAGCTGAAGAGGGAGGCCGCGCCGGCCTCGTGGGCGGCACGACGGCGCACGGGCTCGAGCCCCGCGCAGCGTCGCACGACGGCGCCGAGGTGCGTCGGCGTCGTGCCGCAGCATCCGCCGATCACGGACGCTCCGAGCTCGGTCGCGAACCGGTGGAGGTGCTCGGCGAGCTCGTCGGCGGTGAGGTCGTAGTGCATCCGGCCCTCGACGACCGAGGGGAGCCCGGCGTTCGGCGAGGCCGAGACCGGGAGAGTCGCGTGCGCCGCCAGGTAGCGCAGCGGCTCGTACATCTCGGTCGGACCCGTCCCGCAGTTGATCCCGACGACGTCAGGACGCATCGCCTCGAGCGCGCAGAGCGCGGCGGCGATCTCCGTCCCCGGCAGCATCCGACCGGTGGCCTCGATCGTCACCTGGACCTGCAGTGGCACGGTGATGCCGGTCGTCGCCATCGCCCGCCGGCAGGCGACGAGGGCGGCCTTGGCGCCCAGCGGGTCGTAGGCGGTCTCGATGCAGAGCAGGTCGACGCCCCCCTCGAGGAGGGCCGCCGCTTCGACCTCGTAGGCGTCGCGCAGCTGGGCAAACGAGATCTGGCCGAGCGACGGGAATTTCGTCCCCGGCCCGATGCTGCCGGCGACGAACCGCGGGTGGTCCGGTGTCGAGTAACCGTGCGCGACCTCCCGGGCGAGCTCGGCGGAGCGTCGGGCGAGCTCGGCGGCACGCCCGGCGATCTGGTACTCGGCGAGCACGACGGGGAAGGCGCCGAACGAGTTGGTCTCGACGACGTCCACCCCGACGTCGAGGAACGCCCGGTGGAGCTCCTGGACGACGTCCGGGCGGGTCGCGACGAGCACCTCGAGGCAGCCCTCGAGCTCTGGACCCCCGAAGTCGTCCGGCCCGAGGGCGCGTTGTTGCAGGTTCGTGCCGGTCGCGCCGTCGAAGATGACGACGCGCTCGGAGAGCAGTTCGAGGTATCCCGCCACGGTCGTCCCAGGCTACCGGGCGAGAAAGTCCGGCCGGCGTCCCGGCGGGACGACCCGATCGCACCGCCCGCTCCCGGCGCGTTCGTCAGAACCGCGCCAGCCAGGCCGTGACGGCTTGCGCGAAAAGGGCCGGGCTCCGCGGTTCGCAGTCAAGGAACAAAAGCGGCTCGGTCAGTTCCGCTTCGACGAGGGCGGGCTTCCCCGCGGCGTCGGTGACGAGATCGACACGGGCGTAGAGGAGGTTCTCCCGCCCGGCGGGGATCGCGGCGAGGACTTTCTCGGCGAAGGCCCGCTCGCTCGCGGTGGGCGTCGTGGCGACGACCTCCCCGGCGGGCGTGCCGTCGACGTACGGCCCGCGCTGGCCGAGACGGGCGGGTTTGGCGATCGTGTGGCTGTAACGGTTCCCGAGATAGACGAGTCCGCGTTCACCCGAGCCCTCGAAGGCCCCCAGGTACGGCTGCACGAGAACCGTGCGGCCGGCCCGGAGCAGCCTCTCGACGTGGCCGAGGGCGCGCTCCCGGTCCCGAGGTCCGTAGCGGCCGCAATCCCGGGTCCCGGCGCCGACGGAGGGCTTGACGACTATCTCGCCGGCGGGCAGTCGGACCGCTGAGCCCGGGTGACACCACGTCGTCGGGATGGTCGCAACTCCCGCGGCCGCGAGGTCGGCGAGGTAGGTCTTGTCGGTGTTCCACTCGATGACGGAGTAGGGGTTGGCAAGGCGGGCGACGGATCGGGCCCAGGCGAGGAACTCGTCGCGTCGCTCGGTGTAGTCCCAGGTGCCGCGGATGACGACGAGGTCGAACCGCGACCAGTCGACTTCTGGCGCGTCCCAGACCTCGGGGGTCGCCGTGACGCCGCGCGCGGCCAACGCCTCCGTCATCGCGGGCCCGTCTTCGCCGAGATCGGGGAGGCCCGCACAAGTCGCGAGGGCGACCCGGGCGCCGTTCACCGCGACCACGGCTCGCTCGTCACAGGCGACGCCAGTCGCGCGATTCCCCCGGGCACGGCGCAATTCCGCGCCGCCTCGTCGCTCGCCCAGGAGGCGCAGGCCCGGGCGAGCGGGCGGTCGAAGCGCCACGACAGGAGCTGGTGCTCGATCTCCTCCCGCGCCGCGCCGATCGCCGCCAGGCTGAGCGCGAGCTGTCGTCCCTGGTGGCGCAGCCCCTCGGCGGGGCCCGGCCCCGGCGCGGACCCCAGGGCGAGGCGGTGGGCAGCCCGCAGCGTCGTCGGAAGTCGGGCGAGGTGACGGGGCGAAAGAGACGGAAGGCGGACACGGGCCGCGAGAGCGTCGGGCGCTTCGACGCGGATCATTCCGAAGTCGATGGCGCGGGCGAGGGTCCGCAGGAACGGTGCGTGCCGGCCGGGCCGGTCGCCGAGGCCGAGGGCGCGGGCCGTCTCGGTGACGTCGACGAGACATCCCGCCGGCGACCGGCTAAGGCGCGTCGCGAAGTGCCGGAGAAGGCACGTCGTCGACGGACCGAGGACCGGCAGCCAGAACCGCTCCACGTACTCCGAGCGGGCGTCGTGGAAGCTGGCGTCGGCCACCGGTTCGGCCCACGCCGTGACTCGGACCCGTCGCCCGAACGCGATCTCCTCGGGAACGTCGGCCACGTCGCCACCTCCGACCTCCGCCCCGGTCGTCCTGAACGGCCGGGCGCCCTCCGCGGGAGAGTCTGGGGACGTCCGCTACCCGGCGATCTACCGGTCCGGGCCCCACGCGATCGGCTGGGCCGACCGAACCGAGGCGCGCTCCGCTCAGTCGGGGCGGGGGACGACGAGAACCGGGATCCTCGAGCGGTGGAGGAGTTTGTGGGGGACCGAGCCGAGGATGGCGCCGACGATCGGGAGCTCGCCCATCGAGCCGACGACGATGAGGCGTGCCGCCCGCTCCGTCGCCGTCTCGAGGAGGGCGTCAACCGGACGCCTCCCGACGACGATCGGCTCGACGATGACGTCCCGGTCGAGTCGGCGGGCCTCGGTCGCCGCAGCGTGGACGAACCCTTCGCCGAGCCGCTTCAGCTGGTTCTGAAAGTCCGAGGTCTCACCGCCCATCGGGTTCGGTTCGTAACCGAAGACGATCGCCAGTGGCGCGCCGAGAGCCCGGGCCAGCGTGACAGCGACGCCGAGAGCCGACTGCGCACCAGCCGAGCCGTCGAAGCCGAGGACGACGTCGCCGGCCATCAGCCGGTCACCGCGCTGACGCCGGGGGTGAGGGGGGGCGCCGCGGCATGAAGGGACTCGGCGTGGCTGGCGGTGTGGCGGAAGAACTCGCGATGGCGGATCATCCACACCAACATGAGCGGGAGCCCGACGACGAGCAGACCGAGCCCGATGAGGAGCGGCGGTCCGAGTCCGTTGGCGTAAAAGTGGATGCCCGCCACATGGACGTTGAACTTGATGAAACGAAACCAGGTCTGGCTGCCCGCCGCGTTCGCCGGATTGGAGTACACGAAGATCGAGTCGAGGAACGCCCACGTGAGGATCAGCGCTCCGACGAGCGGGGCGAGACCGACGAACAAGAGGTTCTTCAGGTTCCGGAAGAGCAGGCGACGGTAGTAGATGACGCAGGCGTACCCGGTCATCGCGTAGTAAAAGGCGATGCCGAACCCGAGGGCGAGGATCGAGTCGAGCAGAACCTCGTTGCTGATTAGAGAGAGCCCGACAAACCAGACGACCGAGAACACGCCGAACCAGGTCGTCGCGTACGCCGGCGTCAGATAGCGCGGATGGACCGTGCCGAAGCGCTCGGGGATCGCCTTGTGCACGGACATCGACAGCGCCGAGCGGGCGGCCGGCAGGATTGTCGTCTGGGTCGATGCCGAAGCCGAGGTGAGGACGGCGAGGACCAAGAACTTGTCCCAGCCGGAGCCGAACACGTCACGGCTCAGCGCGCCGAGTACGTCGTTGCTGTTATTGGTGAGGAAGTTCGCGCCATGGAAGGCCTGCGCGGCGATGGACACGATGACGTAGATCCCGACGAGCACGAGCGTCGAGAGCACCGCGGCCACTCCGGGCGTGCGCTTCGTGTCCTTGGCCTCTTCGTTCACCGTGACGGCGGTGTCCCACCCCCAGTAGATGAAGACGGCGGTCAAGATGGCGCCCGCGAGGGCCCCGGTCGACGAGATGTGGAACGGATCGAGCCATCCCCAGCCCGGGTGGATGCTGCGCGCGACATGCGAACCGTAGACCTTGGCGAGGGCGACCGCCGCGAAGATCGCGAGGATGACGATCTCGGCGCCGAGCAGCCCGACCTGGGTTCGGGCCGAGAGTTCGATCCCGATGACGCAGATCGCCGTCATGACGACGATCCAGATCACGCCGAGCACACCGACCCAGAATCGGTTGTTGGCGAGTCCGTTGGCGCCGAACAAAAGGAACGTGTACTGGCCGGCAATCTGAGCCAGGCTCGGCATGACGACGAGGTCGGTGATGAGGATCCCCCAGCCCGCCATCCAACCGGTCTTCGGGCCGATCGCCCGCGTGACCCAGGTGAACGTCGTACCGCAGTCGGGGTCGACCCGGTTGAGATAGAAGTACGCCGAGGCGATGAACAGCATCGGGATGAAGGCGAGCACCATCACCGAGGGGGCGAGCAAGCCGACGGCCGCGGTGACGAGACCCAAGGACGCGGCGAGGCTGTAGGCGGGCGCTGTCGAGGCGACGCCGATCACGACGCTCGACACCAGGCCCAGCGCCCCGCTTTTCAGGCCCTTGCCGGGGGCCGCGTCGAGAGCCGGTGCGTCCCCCCCGACAAGCCCCGTCACTGCTGCCATCGGCCACCACCGAGTGCTGGATTTGTTGCGGCGACGTTAGTGCTGAGACGACCGGGTGTCGACGCGCACCAAGTCCGTAAAAGCCCATGCCAGACGGGGATTCTTTTGCAGCTTCTCGGTTCCGATGGGAGAATCGCCTGCAAAGGGAGCGGGGGAGCCGCTGACGCGCCAGCGCGTGAAGATCGCATGAACGGCGCCCGGGATGGACGTGAGATGAGATGACGAGTGAGAACGCCGCGGGGAAAGAATCGGCGATCCCAGAATCAGATGAGTTGACCGCCAGGGCGGTGAAGCTGTTCGAGTCGGAACTCGCGCGGCTCGTCGAGGCGACACCGCGGTCGCGGGCGCTTTTCGAGCGGGCGATGCGCTCGATGCCGCTCGGCGTGGCCTCGTCGTTCCAGGCGGCTGATCCGTACCCGATCTACTTGGCCTCTGGCGACGGTGCCGAGGTCGTCGACGTCGACGGTCGCCGCTACGTCGACTACCACAACGGGTTCGGTTCGGTGGCCGTCGGCCACGCCCATCCGGCCGTCGCCGCGGCAATCGAACGAGCGGCCCGGACCGGGACGCACTTCGCGGTGTCGACCGAGAACACGGTCCGGCTGGCCGAGGAGCTGTGTCGTCGGTTCCGGATGGATCGGGTCCGGTTCGTGAACTCCGGGACCGAGGCGACGATGGACGCGATTCGCGTCGCGCGCGGCGCGACGGGACGCGACACGATCTGCAAGATCGAGGGCTCGTACCACGGCCACCACGACGCCGTCATGTTCTCGGTCACGCCGAGCCTCATGCTTCTGGAAGCGGGTGAGAACCAGGCGACAGCGCCTCCGGCCTCGCGGGGCATCCCGGCGGAGCTGGGCGAGTTGACGCTCGCGGTCCCCTACAACGACCTTCCCGCGGCGGAGAGACTTTTCGCGGAACGGGGCTCGCAGATTGGATGCCTCATCATCGAGCCCGTGATGATGAACATCGGGATCGTGCTCCCGCGCCCTGGCTACCTCGAGGGATTGCGCGAACTATGCACCCGGTACGGGATCGTCCTCATCTTCGACGAGGTGAAGTGCGGCGCGACGATCGCCGCCGGGGGGGCGACCGAACTCTTCGGAGTGCAACCCGACCTGTCGTGCTTCGCGAAATCGGTTTTCGGCGGCACGCCGGCCGGAGCATTCGGCGGGCGCGCCGATCTCATGGACGAGATCGGCAAGGGGATCGCCCAGCAGGGGACGTTCAACGGGAACCCGCTGGTCGTCGCGGCCGGGCTGGCGACCCTCACCGAGGTGCTGACTCCCGACGCCTACGACCGGTTCAAGAAGATGGGGGCGCGTCTCGCCGAGGGATGCCGCCGGGCGATCGCCGAATGCCGGGTCCCGGCCCACGTCGTCGACCTCGGTTGCAAGGGCTGCGTCTCGTACCGACCCGAGCCGCTCGTCGACTACCGGAGCTTCCTAGAGACGAACGCCGATCTGTTCAACGCGTCCTGGGCCTGGCTCGTCAACCGCGGCATCTTCATGACCCCGGGCAACGAGGAGCAGTGGACACTTTCGGTGCGCCACGACGAGCGGCACATCGACCGGTTCGTCGAGGTCTTCGCCGAGTTCTGTGCGGCCGTCAATCCCTAGCGGGCGTCGGCGGAAAGGTGAGCGGCGCCGATCTCCGCTGTTCCTTCGTGCTGGAGCGCGTTCGTCCTCTCGGCCGCGGCAGGGAAGGGTTGCCCGATTACGTGGGTCGTGTCGAACTACGTTCCTGGGATCTCGACCGGTTTCCATTCCCGTCCGCCGTCTGTCGTCCGCATGAGGGGGCCGTTGTCCTCGCCCCACGTCAGCCAACCCTGGCGATTGTTCGCGAATGTGACGTCGGGGGCGTTCGGCGCGTACGGCTCGCGCGCGATGGGTTGTGTCGCGTCGTCGGTGACCGCGAACCACGACTTCCCACCGTTGTTGGTGCCGAGGAGCGTGTCCCGGTACGCCAAACGCCACTGCAAGGGTGTCACCACATCGACGTACCATTGACGGGCCTTTTCCGGCGGGTAGACGGGCGTGAACGAGTCCCCGCCGTCGTCAGTGACGTAGACGAGTGATTCGTCACCTTCGGTGAAGGCGACCGCGCCTCGCGAGCCTCTCAGCACCAACGTTCCCGAGAACTCAGATCCGTACCGTGGAGGCGCGGGCGGTGGCGTCACCGGTCGGTCGATCCACGTTGCGCCACCGTCAGTCGTCTCGAAGAGCGACGCGAAGCCGCCGTTGCAAATGAAAAGGGCCCATCCCTGCATGACGCTTGTGAACTGGATCTGCTTGTCGCAGCCGAAGGGAAGTGAACCGGGAGCGGAACGGCCGGACCTCTGCTCGCCTATGCCGTCGTAGATCGTGCGCCAGCTGGCACCGCCGTTCCAGGTCCGATAGATCTCGAGCGCCATCGAACCTGCTGCGCCCCCATAGCCGGTGCAGGTGCCGTTGCGAGGATCGACGAATTGCGGCACGCAGCCCTCCACCGGCAGGATGCCGACCTTCGTCCAGAGTCGGCCCGCGTCACCGGTGTAAAGGAGCGTCTGCGGATTCGATTCCACGCCCCCGTAGACGACCCATGCCTTCGTCGCCGAGAGCGGGAAGGTTCCGTTGATCCAACGGGTGCCACCGGTGACCGAAAGTCCCGGCGGAGTGACGTTTGCCCAGCTCTTCCCGCCGTCCGTGGTCAGCTCGACGCTCTGGCCTCCGCCTTGGAGCGCTGTTTGGTTCTGGGTGAACACCCACAGGGTGTCGTTGCCGATCGGCCAGATCCCGACGAGCGACTGGTGGCCGGCACTTAGCTGATCGCGCGACCCTGACTGTCCCGAAGCGCCGCTCGCCAGCCCGACGACGGATGCCAGGGCGCCAACGACGAACAGAGCAACCGCACGTTGAAACCGGCGCCGGGGCGCGGGCCGGCACGGCTTTCGCATCAGCGACTCCTCATCCCAAGCGCCGGCTTGACGCGCCGCCGATCTGTCCGGACGATCTCGGCTCTTTCTCCGTTCGTTGCAGGAGCACTACGGATGGTTCTGAACGCGCGACTTGCAACGGTGCGCACGCCATGGTCCGGATCGTCGGCAACTTCAGCGGCAACCCGGCAACCGGCTTGCGGCTTCGGCCGTCGAGGAGTCTTCGCGATCCGAGCGATCTTCGTCGCGTGATGGTTCCGAGCAAGACCTTCGGCGTCGCGATGACCTCCAATCCGAGGGTTTCGCCGCAACCTGCCGGGCGAGACGTCCATTTCCCGGTCGGCCGCGTCATCGCGGCCGACGCTACGTCGCGGCAGCGATCTTCGCCTCGCGGGTTCGAACCGCGGATCTGGGCGCGGACCGAGTCGCAGCGCCCTAGGCGCGGTGTTCGGCGAAGACGATCCCGTCGTCGGGCCGGCGGGTCAGCTTGAAGCCCTGCTTCTTGAACACGGCGATCATCTTCGAGTTCTCGATCGCCGTCTCGGCGTAGACGGTGCGCAGTCCCCACGCGTGCCCCCAGGGTCCCGCCGACTCGAGGCAGTAGCTCGCGAGCAAGTCCCCGAGTCCGCGGTGCTGCCAGGGGTCGGCGACGAGCGTGGCGTACTCGGCCCGGTTCCGGGCCGGGTCGGCGACGAGCCGGCCGATGCCGACGAGCTTCTTGCCGTCCTCTGCCTCGATCTCGGCGACGATCGCCAGCTCGCGGTCGTAGTCGATGAAACAGAAGCGGGTCGCGAACTCGTGGGTGTGCCGCACCATCGCGCTGAAGCGCATCGAGATCGTCTGGGCCGAACAGGCGTCGAGCATCTCGTGCCAGGCCGGCTCGTCCTCGGGTCGGATGGGGCGCAGTGTCACGTGGAGCCCGCCCGACGTCGTCGCCTCCCGGGTGTACTCCTCGGGATAGGGGCGGATGGCGAGGTGCGAGAACGGTGGCATCTGCCGGCCGACGAGCGCCTGGTCGACGACAGCCCGGGCGTCGAGCGCGATCGCCCCGTCCGCGTTGACGAGCAACGGGTTGATCTCGATCTCACTCAGCTCGGGGTAGTCGGCGACGAGGTAGGAGAACCGCATCACGATCTCCAAGAGCGCGTCGAGATCGATCGCCCGCCGTCCCCGGTGACCCGAGAGCAGCGGCCAGATCCGTAGCGACTCGAGCATGCCGAGCGCGAGGCGCTCGTTGAGCGGCGGAAGTTCGAGCGCCTGGTCGCGCAGGACCTCGGTCGCCACACCGCCGGCGCCGAGCAGGATCACGGCACCGAAGATCGGGTCCTTGCGGGCGCCGAGCACGAGCTCGTAACCCCCCGAGGTCCGCACCATCGGCTGGACGGTCACGCCCTGGATCTCCGCCTCGGGGCTGCGCTTGTGGACGGTCTCCATGATGCGGTCGTATGCGGCCCGGACCGCGGCCGCGTCCCGCAGCCCGACCTCGACCCCGCCGACATCGGTCTTGTGCGTGATGTCGGGCGAGCGGACCTTCAGCACGACCGGATAACCGATCTGGTCGGCGACCGCCACGGCGTCGTCGACTGTCGGCGCCGGAAGGGGCTTGGTAAACGGGATCTCGTAGGCGTCGAGCAGGGCCTTCGACGAGGTCTCGGACAGGATGCCCGTCCCCTCGGCGAGCACCGCGCCCATCAGCTCCTTGGCGCGTTGACGGTCGAGGGCGAACCCGACGGGGATGCTGCGCGGCGTCTCGTGGAGCGTTTCGAGATTGCGGCTGTACGAGACGAGGTCCATCAACGCGCCGATCGCCTGCTCGGGATAGGCGTAGGCGGCCACCCCGCCGGCCGACAGGCGCTGAAGCCCCTCGCTTACCGAGCTCCCGCCCATCCAGGCGGCGAGGACCGGCTTCGACGACTTACGCCGCGCCGCGAGCACGGCGTCGGCGGTGGCACTGGCATCGGTCATCGCTTGGGGCGTGAGGATCGCGAGGACGGCGTCGACGTCGTCGTCGGCTAGCACCGCCCGCACCGCTTCCCCGAAGCGGCTCGCGGGCGCGTCACCGAGCACGTCGACCGGGTTGCCGTGGGACCAGGCCGCCGGCAGCGCCTCGTCGAGCACCTTGATGGTCGCCGGCTCGAGCTCGGCGAGCACTCCCTCGCGGGCGAGCAACGCGTCGGCGGCCATCACGCCGGGACCGCCCGCGTTCGTGACGACCGCGAGGCGCGCGCTGTGGACGGGGTGCTCCTTCGCGAGCAGTTCAGCAGTCGCGAAGACTTCCTCGATCCGGCCGACGCGCACGAGGCCCGCACGGCGGAAGGCCGCGTCGTAGACGGCATCCTCACCGACCATCGCGCCGGTGTGGGAAACCGCGGCCTGGGCCGACGCGGTGAAACGTCCCGCCTTGTAGACGATGATCGGCTTCGTGCGAGAAAAGGCGCGTGCCGCCGACATGAACTTGCGGGGCTCGGTGACCGTCTCGATGTAGAGGAAGATCGCGCGGGTGTGCGCGTCCTGGGCGAGGTAGTCGATGAGGTCGCCGAGGTCGACGTCGGCCATGTTGCCGACCGAGACGACCTGGGAAAAGCCGATCTTCTGGGCGGAGGCCCAGTCAATAACCGATGTCGCGAGCGCTCCCGACTGCGAGACGAAGGCGATGTGGCCGTCGAGCGGCGTCGTCTTGGCGAAACTGGCGTTCAACCCGTGACGCGGCACGATCAGCCCGAGACAGTTCGGTCCCATCAGCCGCATGCCGTCGTGGCGCGCCAGCTCCTCTTTGACGAGCCGTTCGAGCTCGGCCCCTTCGGCACCGGCTTCGCGGAAACCGGCCGAAAGTACCGCTAGCGCCGGCACCCCTGTCTCACCGCAGGCACGCACGATGTCGGGCACCGAGACGGCGGGGGTGCAGACGATCGCCAGGTCCGGCGTCGCCGGCGTCTCGGTGATGCCCGGATAGGCCTGGATGCCGCTGATCGACTCGCGACCGGGGTTGATCGGGTACACGACTCCGTCGAAACCCGCCGCGACGAGGTTGCGTAGGACGATGTGACCGAGCTGCGAAGGCTCACGGCCGGCGCCGACGACGGCGACGCGCTTCGGGTTGAACAGCTTCTCAAGGTGGTGGACGCTCACAGCCAGAGACTACGCGACAACGACGAACGCAAAGGCGCGCCCCACCGCTGTCGCGATGCGCCACGACGGCGCGGAAAAGCCCGCTCGTGCCGGAAAGTTCGCGGTCACCGGTCAGACTGCGGTCGAGGCGACCTTCCCCGACCGGTCGGGCCGCCTGGGCCGCCAGCATCGACGGTGCCTTGCTCCGACCCTTGTCAGATTCCCAAGGAATCACGCCCTTGGTACCACAGACCGGCGATCGGCAGCATCCCGGGGATCCGAGCCGGGAGCGGCACGGTCGGCCAGGCGCGAGCGGCGAACGGACCGAGGTCGCCGTCCCCGGTGAGGTAGCGGGCGACGACGCGTCCGAAGTGCGTCGCCAACGCGACCCCGGTTCCGCAGTAGCCCATGGCGTAGACGACGCCGGTCGTCGGGTGGCGGCCGAGATGGGGCATCCGGTCGTAGGTGAGGGCGACGTCGCCTCCCCAGGCGCGGTGGAGCGCGACTCCCGCGAGTTGCGGGTGCACCGCGGTCATGACGGCGTAGAGGCGGTCACGCGCTCTTTCCACCGTGGTCGGCGCGAACGACGTTCGGCCGCCGAAGAGGATGCGCCGACCGTCCGGGGACAGGCGCCAGTAGCTGAGAAAATTGCGGGAGTCGAAGAACATTCTCCCGCGCGGGTTCACCGTGGCGACGACGCCCGGGTCGAGCGGTTCCGTGGCGATGACGTAGCTGCCGACCGGGAGGATCCGTCGCCCGAGCCAGGGGGAGAGGAAGCGGCCGGTCGTGGCGTTCGTCGCGATGACGACGTCGCGGCAGTCGATCGGTCCCCGTTCGGTGTCGACGCGGAACCCGACCCTCGTTTTTTCGATGTTTCGCACAGCGCACCGACCGATGACGAGCGCGCCCGCAGCTGTCGCGAGCGATTGGAGCGCGGCGGCCCATTTCGCGGGGTGCAACGAGGCGCTCCGCTCGACGACGAGTGCGCCAAAGAACCGATCCGATCCGATCTCGGCTCGCAGTTCGTCCCGGTCGAGGAACCGGGCGCTCTCGCCGATCGCGCCGAACGCGCCTGCGACCTTCTCGAAGTGGCGCGCGGCCCGCGGGTGGTGCGCCAGCTCGACGTGGCCCGATCGTTGCCAATCACACTCGATTCGGTGTTCGGTGACGAGTGCCGCGAGACTCTCCACTGCCGTGACCGTCTCGTCCCACAGCGCCCGCCCTTTTCCCATCGCCAGGATCGCGGCGAGGTCGTGTTTCAGTCCCGGCAGAACCATCCCGCCGTTGCGGCTGCTCGCGCCCCGGGCGGGGTCGTCGCGGTCGACGACGGCGACCGCGTGGCCGCCTCGAGCGGCTTCGAACGCCGTGGCGAGGCCCGTGTAACCGGCGCCGACGACGACGATGTCCGTCTCGGCGGGCGGTCGCGCCGAGGATCCGGGGGGGAAATCGACGCCCTCCCACCAGTAGGGCAGGCTGGCGTAATCCGCCGAGCGCGGGACCCGGTGACCTCGCGGTGTCAGCGGGTCCGGCATCGCCACACGGCCCTTCGGCGCTGGGGCGGCCGTCGACACCGAGCGGATCCGGGCACGGGCCAACCTTTTCACCGCCGGGCACCCGCGACAAGTTCGTCGGGGGCCGGCACGCCCGGGACAATGCCGGCGGGATCTCGGCGAGTTCCCGACCGCGCAGGCGCCGATCCGGTGCCAGTGTTCGACATCGCGCCGGGAAGGTTCGCCGGGGCGATGCGCTCGCTGCCCCGGTCTGGCGGTCGCTTGGTTTCGCCGTCGTCGTCGTGCCCACCGCATTCAGTCCGTCGGCTTTCTCTTCCGACCGGGCGCCGCCGTGCAGGAACGAGCAGCTCGCGGCGACCTTTTCCGCCGTTCCCGGGAGCAGCGTGGCCGGCAGCGTCTCCTACGCCGTGCGGGTCAGGACGTCTCCGGATCGACTTGTTCGGTGGGCGGACTTCCCGGGCTGCAGCTCCTCGGCGGCAAGGGCGTGAAACTGGCGACCCACGTAACGAACGGCAAACCCGGTGGTGCCGTGATGACCGTCACGTTGCGGCACGGCTCCTCGGCGTGGGCGGATGATCGCTCTTCGACGTTCCCGGTAGGCGCGAGGAGCACCCCGGGCGGTGCGAACCGATCGCCCATCTGGTCTCGGTCACGGTTCCACCCCTCGACGAGACCGTTGACGGGCCGGTCCGATCACCGACCCCGGTGGGCAGGCACGGCGCGAACCGGCTGGCCGTCCTCGGTAAGGTCAAGCCCACCTTCTGGCGGCTACTGGCGCTCGGCGGCGGTGTCGCCGCCGAGCGTTCGACGGCTTCTCCTTCGGTGACGGCGTCGCTGCCAGCCCGGTCAGATTGTTCGGGAGCCCTCGGCCGGATAGCCGATCGCGATCGCGCCGATCGCAACTCGTGTCGGCGGCACGCCGAGGCCGGCCAGCACGTCCTCGGCTGGTGCGTGCAACTGGAAAAAGAGCGCGCCGAGTCCGGCGTCCGCGGCCGCGAGCAGGACGAGCATGGCCATGAAGGACGAGTCGACGATCCAGTAGGGAACGGGCCATTCCGAGGCCGCCAGGCCAGAGAGCGCCGACAAGACCTTGTCCGGGCGGTCGTAGCGCGCGACGTAGGCGTCCGGATCGGCAATCGGGACGACGATGACGGGAGCGGCCAGGAGACCCGAGGACTTCGGGCCGCACGCGCGCCATTCCCGGTCCGAGGCGAGCTCCCAGAAGCGGGCCCGCTCGTCCGGGGATTCGAGAACGCGCAACTCGACGCCGTTGGTCTTGCCGGCCGACGGGGCGGTGGCCGCGATCGCGACGACGCGGACGAGCACGTCCCGGGGGACCGGGCGAGGGTCGAAACGGCGCGCCATCCGGCGGCGGCGCGCGAGATCCGCGAACTCCACGTCGCGGACCCTACCGGCCCGGCCCCGGATCGGGCTGCCGACGGGGAATTTCGAGCCCGCTGGTAGTGTTTTGGCACGGTACCCGGTGGCGGACGACCCGGCGATCCTGGAGGGCCATCGACCGTGCGAGGAATCGAGGAGTGCTCGTGCCGACCCTGAACGACCTGCTCACCGCCGTGAAGCGGCAGATTCGCGAAATCGAGCCCGCGCAGGCCGAGGCGATGGCCGGCGACGGCGTGCTGCTCGACGTGCGTGAAGCCGAGGAGTACGCGCAGGGCATCATCGCCGGCGCCGTCCACGTGCCGCGTGGCAACCTCGAGCTCGAGGTGGAAGGACGGGTTCCCGATAAGAACGCGCCGATCGTCGTCTACTGCGCCGGGGGAGTGCGTTCGGCTTTCGCCGCCAAGACGCTCGTCGACCTCGGCTACACGAACGTCGCTTCGCTGGCCGGCGGGTTCAACCGTTGGAAGGACGAAGGTCGGCCCTGGTCGACTCCCGCGGTCCTCAGCGCCGCGCAGCGGAACCGCTATCAGCGCCACCTGCTCCTGCCCGAGATCGGGCCGACCGGACAGGAGAAGCTCCTGGCCTCGAAGGTGCTGGTCCTTGGGGCGGGGGGGCTCGGTTCGCCGGCGTCGATCTACCTCGCCGCCGCCGGGGTCGGCACGATCGGGATCCTCGACATGGACGAGGTCGACTGGTCGAATCTCCAGCGCCAGATCCTGCACAACAGCGAACGGATCGGCGAGCGCAAGGTCGACTCGGCGAAAAAGACGCTGACCGCTCTGAACCACGACGTGACGGTCGTCACCCACGACGTCCGACTGAGCGCCGACAACGTCGTCGAGATCATTTCGGGCTACGACCTCGTCGTTGACGCGACCGACAACTTCCCCGCGCGCTACCTCGTGAACGACGCGTCGCTCTTGACGAAGGTTCCGGTCGTCCACGGTTCGATCTTCCGCTTCGAGGGTCAGGCGACCGTCTTCCAGCCGTACGTCGGCCCGTGTTACCGGTGCTTGTTCCCGGAGCCGCCACCGGCGGAGTTCGCCCCGTCCTGCGCCGAAGCCGGAGTGCTCGGTGTGCTCCCGGGGATCATCGGCTCGATCCAGGCGGTCGAGGCGATCAAGATGCTGCTCGGCCTGGGAGATCCCCTCGTCGGACGGCTGCTCTCCTACGACGCGCTCGCCGAGGAGTTCCGGAGCTTCACGTTCCGCCGCGACCCGGACTGCGCGGCGTGCGGTGACGGAGCCGGCAAGATCGTGATCGCCGAGTACGACCAGTTCTGTCGACCGCACTCGGTGTCGGCGACGTCCGCTTTCTAGGCGGCCCGGCGGCCCCCCGGGCGGTCACTACCGGGCGCGGCACCGTTGGCGCCCGTTTCAGGCGCGAGGTGAGATGAGATCCGTCGCCGTGCGCCGCGCAGAAGACGTCCCCGTTCGTCCTCGTCGTGGGCGAGGTCGATGATCGTCCAGGCCATCGCCGTCGCGCCGTCAAGGATCGCCTGGTCAGCGGCGGGGGACACGCAGTGCGCCGCGAACTCCGGCTGGTGGTTGACCGCCGGTGCCGAGCGGATGTCGAGTGTCGGGTGGATGGCCGGGATGACGAGAGAGACGTTCGCCATGTCTGTCGACGCCATCAGCACGCGGTCCGATGGTGGAGCGAAAGTGCGACCGAGCGAGACGGCGTTGGCGCGATAGCGCGCACCGATCGCCTCGTCGGCCCGGAACTCCGAGTACGCCGGGCAGCGCGTGATGAACTCGACCGACGCGCCGGTCGCGAGCGCCCCGGCCTCGAAGCAACGCCGGACGCGCGCCTCCCACTCGGCGAGACCGGCGAGGGTCAGCGAGCGCACGTAGTACTTCGCCTCGGCGAGTCCCGGAACGATGTTTGGCGCAGCGCCGCCGTTGGTGACGATCCCGTGGACCTGGTCCCCGGGCTTGGCGTGCTGCCGCAGGAGCCCCACCGCGACCTGGGCGATCGTGACCGCGTCCGCGGCGTTGACGCCGAGTTCGGGAAACGCCGCGGCGTGCGCCTCCTTGCCGACGAAGCGCACGTCGAAATGCGAGATTGCGAGGCAGGGCATCTGGACGAGCTCGGCCGGTGCGGGGTGGACCATCAGCACGGCGCCGAGCCCGTCGAAGACTCCGGCCTCGAGGAGCAGGATCTTGCCGCCTCCACCCTCCTCGGCGGGAGTGCCGAACACGTGGATCGTGCAGCCCAGGTCGTCGGCGAGCGGCGCCAGGGCCAGTCCCGCGCCGACGCCCGCGGCGGCGATGACGTTGTGGCCGCAGGCGTGGCCGATCTCCGGCAGCGCGTCGTACTCACAGCAGATTCCGATGGCGAGCGGACCGTGGCCGACCGTCGCGTCGAAGGCCGTCGCGAGGCCCCCGACGCCGAGGTGAACGGTGAACCCTCCCCCGGCGAGCAGCTCGGTGCACCACGTCGCGGCCTGCACCTCCTCGAAGCCGAGTTCCGGGTGGGCGTGGATCCGGCGTGACAGTTCCAGCAATTGCGTCGCGTTCTCGATGACGATCGCCTGCGCGGCGCATTTTTCCCGGGATTCGTCCGCCCCTGTCGGGCTCATGCGATCACCGCGACGACATCGCCGAAGCCGACGGCGTCACCCGGACGGACCCGGATCTCGCGCACAGTGCCGGCGATCGACGCCCGGATCGGGTTCTCCATCTTCATCGCTTCCAGGATGCACACGACGTCGCCGACGGCGACTTCGTCGCCCTCGACGACGAGCAGCTGCGCGATCGTCCCCTGCATGGGGACGGTGACGTTCCCGTCCGGGGGGGCAGTGGAACCGCGCCCGTGCCGCCTTCGGGCGGCCGCGGCCCGCGGCGCCCGCGGGGCGACGGGGACGAACAGCCGGACCGAGTAGCGGCGGCCGTTGACTTCGGCGTCGACCGTTCGCAGCTCGCGGCCAGGGTCGTCGACACCTCCTTCGGTGCCGAAGGCGGTGTCGAGGGCGGAGAAGTCGAGGTGGTCCTCGACGAAACGGGTCGAGTGGGTGGCGGCGACGAAGTCGTCGTGGGCGAGGATGGCGCGCAGCGCCGGGATCGTCGTCGCGATCCCCTCGATGATCGTCTCGTCGAGGGCGCGGACCATCCGGCGCCGGGCGTCCTCCCTGTCCTGGCCCCAGACGACGAGCTTGGCGATGAGGTTGTCGAATTCCGGCCCCAACGTGTCACCCTGCTCGTATCCAGTGTCGGTGCGTACGCCGAATCCGTTGGCGAAGCGGAAACGCGTGATTCGTCCCGGACTCGGGAAGAAGCGTCCACCCGCCGGATCCTCGGCGTTGATACGGCACTCGATCGCGTGACCGCGGCGGACGATCTGGTCCTGGGTGAACCCGAGCGGCTCGCCCGCCGCGACACGCAGCTGCAGCGCCACGAGGTCGATGCCGGTGACGAATTCGGTGATCGGATGCTCGACCTGCAGCCGGGTGTTCATCTCGAGGAAGTAGTACTCGCCGTCCTCGTAGAGGAACTCCACGGTGCCGACACCCTCGTAGTCGCAGGATCGGGCGAGCCGGACGGCGTCGTCGCCCATCGCGGCACGCACCTCGTCGGCGAGTCCGGGCGCTGGGGTCTCCTCGACGAGCTTCTGGTGGCGTCGCTGGCTCGAACAGTCGCGCTCGCCGAGCCAGACGGTGTTGCCGAAGCGGTCGCTGACGATCTGCATCTCGACGTGACGGGGCCGGGGGAGGTAGCGCTCGAGGTAGACGTCACCGCGCCCGAAGGAGCTCTCAGCCTCCCGACCGGCCGCGCGCAGCGCCTCCGCCACATCGTCGGGCCCCTCGACGATCTTCATGCCCCGGCCCCCACCGCCGTAGGCGGCCTTGATCGCCACGGGGTAGCCCCACTCGGCGGCGAAGGCGAGAACCTCGTCGGCGGCGCTGACCGGCTCGTCGCGGCCGGGCACGCCCGCGACGGCGGCGCGGGCAGCCGCGGCACGGGCGGTCAGCTTCGAACCCATCGTCTCGATGGCGGCGGGGGGAGGTCCGATGAATGTCGCCCCGGAGTCGGCGACGGCGCGGGCGAAGGCCGCGTTCTCTGCCAGGAAGCCGTAGCCGGGGTGAACGGCGCTCGCTCCGGCGCGCCGGAGGATCGCGACGATGGCGTCGATGTTGAGGTAGGTCTCGGCGGGGCCACCGGGTCCGAGCGAGTAGGCCTCGTCAGCGATCTGCACGTGCAGGGCGTCGCGGTCCGTCTCGGAGTAGACGACGGCCGTCACGATCCCGAGTTCCCGACATGTGCGCGCGACGCGCACCGCAATCTCGCCTCGGTTCGCGATGAGGACCTTGTCGAACACGCGCCCCACTCCCTGCCTATCGTGCAGCCATGCGGGCGCAATCGTCCCCCAACGGGGTTGGAAGCCCCCGTTCTCGCCCAGATGAGCAGGCTAGTTCCGCGGCAGCCGGCTTCACGAACGTGGTGCGGCTCGAAGTCGTCGACTCGACGAATCGTTACGCCGCCGACGCCGTGCGGCAGGGCGCGCCGGAAGGACTCGTGGTCGTCGCTGCGGAGCAGACGGCCGGACGCGGGCGGCTCGGACGAGCCTGGGTCGCCCCGAAAGGCACCGCCCTGCTCTGTTCGCTCGTTTTTCGTCCGCGCCTGCGCGTCGACGAGCTGCACCTCGTCGTGACTGCCGTCGCCCTCGCCGCGGCCGACGCGGCTCAGGAAACGGGCGGGGTCCGAATCGATCTCAAATGGCCGAACGACCTCGTCGCCGGGGACGACAAGGTCGGCGGCATCCTCGCCGAGGTGGTCGCCGACAGATCCGGGCGGCAGGCGACGAGCGCGCTCGTCGTCGGAGTCGGGGTGAACCTCGGGGCGTCGGAGCTGCGCATCCGGCTCGCAACGGATTCGTCGCGACACGGTCCGGTTTCGGTCACCGGGCTCACCGAGCTCTCTGGCCGTGCCGTCGCCTGCGACGACGTCCTCGCGGCAATGCTCCGGTCGCTCGCTGGCCGTTACGGGGCCCAGCGTCGGCCGGATCCGTCGACCATGGACGAGTACCGGCGCCGCTGCGTGACGATCGGCGAGTCGGTGCGCGTCGACGCCATGGGAAGGTCCTTTTCCGGTCTCGCGCGCGGCATCGACGACTCCGGTCGGCTCCTTGTCGAGACCGCCGGCGGTCGGCTGACCCTCGACGCCGCCGACGTTGTTCACCTTCGGGAGATTCGGCGCCGCGCAAGCCGGGGGAACTGGAATCCGTGAAGGCGATACGGTCGCTACCCTTGCGGAACATGCGGCTGCTCGTCACCGGGGGAGCGGGCTTCATCGGCTCGAACTTCGTGCGCTACTGGGTGGCCGAGCATCCTGAGGACACGGTCGTCGTTCTCGACGCGCTGACCTATGCGGGGAATCGCTCGAGCCTCGAGCCGCTCGAGGAGACGGCGGACGTGGGGTTCGTCGTCGGCGATATCGCCGACCAAGCGCTCGTCGAGGGCCTTCTGCGCACCGAGCAGATCACGACGATCGTGAACTTCGCCGCCGAATCGCACAACAGCCTGGCGGTGATCGACCCGGCGCGCTTTTTCCGCACGAACGTGCTCGGGACCCAGGCGCTGTGCGACGCGGCCCGCCGTGTCGGCGTCGAACGGCTCCATCACATCTCGACCTGCGAGGTCTACGGGGATCTGGCGCTGGACAGCGAAGAAGCGTTCACGGAGCAGTCGCCGTACCGGCCGAGGACCCCCTACAACGCCTCCAAGGCCGGTTCGGACCACGTCGTGCGCTGCTACGGCGAGACGTTTGGCCTCCCCGTCACGATCTCCAACTGCTGCAACAACTATGGGCCGTATCAGTTCCCCGAGAAGGTGATCCCTCTGTTCGCGACACGGGCCCTCGCGGCCGAGCCGCTGCCGCTGTACAAATCAGTGCAACACCGACGCGAATGGCTCCACGTCGAAGACCACTGCCGGGCGGTCGACGCGGTCATCCGGCACGGAGCCGTCGGCGAGACCTACAACGTCGGGTCGGGTGTCGAAGCCTCGATCGAGGACGTCGCCGATGCCGTGCTTGCCGCTGTCGGCGCGCCCATCTCGCTGAAGACGATCGTGCCGGACCGTCCCGGTCACGACCGGCGATACCTGCTCGACTCCTCCAAGATCCGCAAGGAGCTCGGCTGGTCGACGACGGTCGAGTTCCCGGCGGGGCTGGCCGCGACCGTGGAGTGGTACCGGGACAACGAGGCCTGGTGGCGGCCTCTCATCGGCCGTTCCCCCGTCGTCGAGGGATCCTGGGACGCGGTATCCCTTGATCCAGGCGCGCCGGCTACAGCCGGCCCAACCCTGAGCGAGCGGTGATGCGCGTCCTCGTCACCGGAGCTCGAGGTCAGCTCGGAACGGAGGTCGTCGCCGAGCTCGAACGCCGCAGCGCCGAGCGGACGAGGAGCCGCGGCTTCGAGGTCATCGCCTCCGACGTTCCCGAGCTCGACGTGACCGATCGGGACACCGTCCTGTCGACCGTCGTGACCTACGAGCCAGCACTCATCGTTCACCTCGCCGCCTTCACGGCGGTCGACCTGTGCGAGACCGAGCGCGACCGCGCCTGGTCGGTGAACGCCCTCGGAACCCGGCATGTCGTCGAGGCGGCGCGCCTCGTCGGGGCGCACGTCACGTACGTGTCGACCGACTATGTGTTCGACGGAACGCTGGACCGCCCGTACACCGAGTGGGACGAACCGAATCCGCTCTCGCTCTACGGACGGTCCAAGCTGGCGGGAGAGCACGAGATCGGCGAGAACGGCCTCGTTGTGCGCACCTCGTGGCTGGTCGGCCGACACGGCTCGAACATGGTGAAGACCGTGCTCGCGCTCTTGGCAGCCGGTGGGCCGTTGCGCTTCGTCGCCGACCAGCGCGGGAGCCCGACGGTCGCCCATGATCTCGCCCGGACCCTCGTCTCGCTTTCGCTCGAGCGCCGTAGCGGTCTCTTCCACGTGACGAACCAGGGGACGACCTCCTGGTTCGGCTTCGCCTGCGCGGTGGTCGAGGCAGCAGGCCGAGATGCGTCGATGGTCGAACCGATCTCAACCGGCGATCTCGATCCGCCGCGCGCCGCGCCACGGCCGCAGAACTCCGTGCTCGACAACGCGGCGCTGCGACTGTCGGGAATGGCGCTGCTCCCGGATTGGCGCAAGTCGGTCGGAGCGCTCGTCGCGGAGCTCACGGCGTGAAACTCGTGTCGACGTCTTCGTGGCGGTGAACGACCCGGCGAGGCCCGCGGGCCCAAGCGGCGCCGTCGTCGTCAACTACAACGCCGGCTCGGCGCTCGCCGAATGTGTTGCGAGCCTGCGATCCGCCGGAGTCGCGCCGGTCGTCGTTGTCGACAACGGTTCGGAAGACGGCTCCCTGGCGACGATCGATACCGGCGACTCCGTCGTGCGGATCGTTCCGGCGGGGAAGAACCTCGGATACGGGCGTGCCGTGAATCGCGGCGCGACCCATCTCGCGACGCCGTTCGTCCTCGTCGTCAACCCCGACGTCGTCGTGGAGCCCGATGCCGTTGACGCGCTCGCGCGAAGACTCGAAGCCGAGCCGGACGTCGCAGTGGTCGGGCCGCTGATCCGCAACCCGGGAGGCTCGACGTATCCCTCGGCGCGTTCGTTCCCGAGTTTCACGGTCGGCGCGGGGCACGCCCTCGTCGGGATGTTCTGGCCGGACAACCGCTGGACGAGACGGTATCGGGACGGCCCCTCGCCTGACGCTGGCGGGAGGCGCGGCACCCGGGAGGTGGACTGGGTCTCGGGGTCGTGCGCGCTCGTTCGCCGCGAGGCGTTCGTAGCCGTCGGCGGTTTCGACGAGGGCTACTTCATGTACGTCGAGGATCTGGACTTGTGTTGGCGCCTGCGCCGCGCGGGGTGGCGTGTCCTGTACGAACCGGCTGCCGCGGTCACACATCGCCGGGGGCTGTCGACTGCGGCACATCCCTACCGCATGCTCGTTGCCCACCATCGTTCGACGCTGCGCTTCGCTCGCAAGTCGTTGGTGGGCGCGAGGACCGTCCTCCTTATCCTCGTGGTGCCGGGACTTGGAGCGCGGCTTGCAGTCGCGTGCTGCCTTCAGATGATCTCGGAGCTCGGGGGTCGTCGGCCACCGAGGCTTGACTAAGCTCGGCGCGCCATGGCACGGGGATCTTTCGGACGGACGGTCGCGCGCGCCGCGGCGAGCGGCGGCAGCAAGAGCTACCGGGCCAGGCGTCCCGTGGCGTGGTACCTCCTCATGTTGGTCATCGTCGCTCTCGGGTGCGTCCTCGTCGTGTACAGCCGCAACGAAGCTTTGCGAACAACATCGTCCGAGGGGCCGACGGCGAGCGACAACTGGTACGCCGGGCTCGCCGTGGACATCTGCGGCAAGATCGAACCGAACCTGCCGGCGAGCACGAACTTCGGCTCCACGGGTCTGCGAACCTACGGCGACGGTCTCATCAACGCCTCGCCCGGTGCCCTGACTTCGGGGGCGTCCGCCTACGAGGGGAGCAAGGCGACGCTCGGGCTGTTTGCCAAGAAGTACTCGGGTTTCACGCTCACGGCGACGAAGCTGCACTACCCGGGCAAGGGCCAGCGGACCTGGAAGAACGGTGACCGATGCGTCGGGGTCGCGAAGGGCAAAGGGAGGCTCAGCGCCGCGGTGTGGACTTCGTCGACGGCGACAACGCCAACGATCGTCGCGGATCCCGCGAAGATCCACATTTCGAACGGCGAGATGATCACGGTCGCGTTCCTCCCGCCGGGAACGGCCGTTCCGGCGCCGCCGGCCGCGACGCGAGCGACTCTCGTCGAGGCGCTGACCGGATCGTCGGGATCGTCGACCACGACGTCCTCGAACCCGGGCGCCAAGAAATGAGCGTGATCGGGGACGCGACAGGGAGCCGTTAGGTGCAGGGAATCGTGCTCGTCGGCGGGGAGGGGACGAGACTGCGTCCGCTCACCTACGACGTCCCGAAACCGATGCTGCCGATCGTCGAGGGCCCGATCATCGCCCGGGTTCTCGAGTGGCTCGGCCACCACGGCGTCACCCGGGTCGCGCTCTCGCTCGGTTACGAGCCGGGCCCGTTCTTCCAGGCCTTTCCGGACCAGTCGTGGGCAGGAGTGGAGATCTGCTACGCGGTCGAACCGCACCCCCTGGACACGGCCGGCGCGGCGCTGTTCGCCGCCGAGGCCGCGGGGATGCTCGACGAACCGGTTCTCGTGTTCAACGGTGACATCCTCACCGACCTCGACCTCGGCAAGCTCATCGCGCTGCACGAAGAGCGCGACGCGGCGATCACGCTCGCGCTCACGCCGGTCGAGGACCCTTCGCCCTACGGGGTTGTCGTGCTCGACGCGGGGCGGCGCGTGCTCTCCTTCGTCGAGAAGCCACCCCGGGGCGAGGCGCCCTCGAACCTCATCAACGCTGGCAGTTATGTGTTCGAACCACGCGTGTTCGCCGGGATCGCGCCCGGGCGCCCCGTGTCGGTCGAACGTGAGACCCTGCCTTACTTCGTCGGGCGCGGCGAGGTCTACGCCTACGACTCCGACGCTTACTGGATCGACACGGGGACCCCGGAACGGTACGTGCGGGCCCAGCTCGACGTGCTCGCGGGACTGCGACCGAACGTCGTCCTGCCGGCTTGCGAGAGGCGTGCCCCGGGCGTGTTCGTCGCGCCGGAAGCCGTGCTCGAAGGCGAGGTGATCGGCTGTGCCTTTCTCGGCGCGGGCGCGGTCGTCGAGGCCGGAGCGCGCGTCACCGACGCCGTCCTCGGCCCGGCGACGCGGGTGATGGCGGGGGCGACCGTGCGCGGCTCGGTCGTCCTGTCGGGGGCGCGCGTTGCCCCCGAGGCGACGGTCGACAGCTCGATCGTCGGTCCCCGGGCGGTCGTCGGTTCGGGGGCGCGCCTTTTGTCCTGGACGGTCATCGGTGCAGGATTCGTCGTCGACGACGATGCCGTCCTCGTCGGCGCGCACCGTCCCGGCTGAAGGGCGAAGTGCGCGCGCTCGTCACCGGCGGGGCGGGGTTCATCGGATCCAACCTCGTCGACCGTCTGCTCGCCGAGCGGCACGCCGTTGACGTCGTCGACGACCTTTCGACCGGGTCGCTCGCCAATCTCGCCCAAGCGCGGTCTCTGGGCGGCGAGTTCCGCTTCCACCAGATCGACGTGTCCGACTCGGCCGTCGTCGCTCTGATCGAGCGACGACGGCCGGAAATCGTCTTCCATCTCGCCGGGCAGGCGAGCGTCGACGCCTCGGTGCGCGACCCGGGTCTCGACGCCGCGGTGAACGTCGTCGGGACCGCCCGCGTCCTCGATGGCGCGCGCCGCGCGGGTGTGCGCAAGGTCGTCTACGCCGCGAGCGGCGGCACCCTGTACGGCGCGCTCGAGGCGCGCGAACTCCCGGTCGCCGAGGCCCGCCCGTTCCGGCCGATCTCGCCGTACGGCGTGTCGAAAAAGGTCGCCATCGACTACCTCACGGCGTTCCGCGACCTGTACGCGCTCGAGTTCACGGCGCTCGCGCTCGCCAACGTTTACGGTCCGCGCCAGGACGCCCAGGGCGAGTGCGGCGTCGTGGCCCGCTTCGCTGCCGATCTCGTCGCCGGGAAGCCCTCGACGATCGAGGGCGACGGCCACCAGACGCGGGACTTCGTTTTCGTCGACGACGTCGTCGACGCCTTCTGTCGCGCCGTCGAGCGCGGCGGGGGGCTCGTCATCAATGTCGGAACGGGGGTGCAAACGTCGGTGGCGCGGCTCTACGCCACGATGGCGACGCAGGCGGGTTCGGGAGAGCCGCCCGTCTACGGAGCGGCACGGCCCGGCGACCTGCGGGCCAACGCGCTCGACCCGGCCCGGGCGAAACTCCACCTCGGCTGGGTGCCGTGGACCTCGCTCGAGGAGGGTGTCGCGGCCACCCTCGTCTTTGCCGCCCGGCAGGCGGGCGGTCGGTCCCGGCGATGATCGTCGTCCTCGCCGGCGGGGTCGGGGCGGCACGCTTCATCGAGGGGCTGGTCCGGATCGTCGCCGAGCCCGAGATCACTGTCGTCGGCAACACCGGCGACGACGCGACCCTGCACGGACTGCACGTCAGCCCGGACCTCGACACGGTCACCTACACGCTCGCCGGGGCGGCGAATCCCGAGACGGGCTGGGGGCTGGCGGGGGACTCGTTCCGGACGATGGAGGCGCTCGAGCGCTACCGCCTCCCGACGTGGTTCCGGCTGGGCGACAGGGACCTCGCGACCCACCTGTTCCGGACCGTCCGACTCGCCGCGGGCGCCGCGCTGAGCGAGGTGACCGCCGAGATCGCCGAGGCGTGGGGACTGCGATTCCGCCTGGTGCCGATGAGCGACGACGCAGTGCGGACGCGGCTCCGGCTGGCGGGTGGTGGCGAGGTCGACTTCCAGGAGTACTTCGTCCGGCTGCGCCACCAGGTCGCCGTGGAGTCGATTGACTACCGGGGTGCCGCGTCGGCCTTTCCGGCGCCGGGGGTCGTCGCGGCGCTGGCCGCAGCCGAAGCAATCGTGCTCGCGCCGTCGAACCCGCTGCTTTCGATCGCCCCGATCCTCGCGGTCCCCGGGATCGGCGAGGTTCTCGCGCGCCGTCGGGAGCGGGTCGTCGCCGTGTCGCCGATCGTCGCCGGGCGGGCCCTGAAAGGTCCCGCCGACCACCTCCTCGCCGAACTCGGCCACGAGTCGTCGGCGGTCGGCGTCGCGCAACTTCTCTCGCCGTACGTGGGACGTCTCGTCATCGACCGCGCGGACGCGGTTCTCGGCGGGCGAGTCTCGGCCGTCGGCGTCGATGCCGTCGTGGCCGACACGGTGATGCGCACGCCCGAGGTCGCGGCAGAGCTCGCCCGGGTCGCGCTCAGCTCGGTCGCGGGCCAGCCATGACGGCGCCGTCGCTCGCGGTGATCGGCGTCCCGGGATTTCCGGAGATCGTCCCCGGTTCGAACCTCGGCGAACTCCTCGCGGCGCAGGCGCCGCTCGAGGGGGGCGACATCGTCGTCGTCACCCAGAAGATCGTCTCCAAGGCCGAAGGCCGCCTCGTGCCGGTCGACCCGGCCGATCCCGAGGCGAAACGCCGACTCGCCGAATCCGAGGCCCGACGCATCTTGCGGCGGCGCGGCGAGCTCGTCGTGACGGAGACCCGTCACGGGTTCGTCTGCGCGAGCTCGGGCGTCGACCTGTCCAACGTCGAGGAGGGTTTCGCCGTGCTGTTGCCGGTCGACCCCGATCGCTCGGCGCGGGGCATCCGCGCCGCGATCCGCGCCCGACGCGGCCTCGAGGTCGGGGTGATCGTCTCCGACACGTTCGGGCGCGCCTGGCGCCGGGGCCTCGTCGACGTGGCGATCGGCTGCGCCGGTGTCGCCGCGATAGTCGATCTGCGCGGCTCGCTCGACGGCTCCGGGAGGTTGCTCGTCGCCACCGAAATGTGCATCGCCGACGAGATCGCCGCCGCGGCCGAGCTCGTCATGGGCAAGGCTGCCCACGTGCCGGTGGCGATCGTGCGCGGCGCCGATGCGTCGTGGTTGCGGGAATCCTCGGTCGCGGCCGAGATCGTGCGCCCCCCCGGTGAGGACCTGTTCCGATGAGGGCGCGCCCCGTCGGGGGCCCGGACGATCGGCTTGCCGCGGGCGTCGTCCTCGTCGTCGAGCAACTCCGGCGGGCGGTCCCGGGCGGCATCGGGACGTACACGCGCGCCCTTCTCGGCGGGCTCGCTTCGCTCGCTGAGGCCGACCGGCCGCACTGCCGTCTGTACGCCTCGCGACCCCGCGAGCGTCCCGATCCCCTCGACGATCTCGGGTTTCCCGTCCGCACCTCGCCGTGGCCGGCCGCGGTGCTCGTGCGCGCCTGGGGCGCCGGGTTCGGGCGCGTCGGACGTGACGCCGCGATCGTGCACGCCACCTCGTCGGCTTGCCCGCCGGCCGCGGCGCCGCTCACCGCCGCGATCCACGACCTCGCCTGGCGAACCTTGCCGGAGGCGTACCCGGCGCACGGTCGCCGTTGGCACGAGCGGGCCCTGCGCCGTGTCGCCCGGCGCGCCGCCTGCGTCATCGTCCCGTCGGAGGCGACGGCCCACGCCCTGCGGGAAGCGGGAGTCGGCGTCGCCGACGACCGCATCGCAGTCGTCGAGGAGGGCTCGGACCATCTCGCGCCGGCCGACGAGGCCGCGGCGCACGGGGTCCTCGCCCGCCTCGGCGTCGGGAGCGACTACCTATTGGCAGTCGGGACGCTCGAACCGAGGAAGAACCTCGCCCGTCTCGTGGCGGCGTACGCCATCGTCCGACAGCGCCACGCCGCGCCGGGGCCGCTCGTCATCGTCGGACCGCCGGGGTGGGGCGACCCGACTGCGACCCCGCAGGCAGGGGTCGTCTTCACCGGGCCGGTTTCCGACCCCGTGCTCGCCGGCCTCTACGCGGGGGCGCACCTCGTCGTGTACGTGCCGCTCGTCGAGGGTTTCGGCCTCCCGGTCGTCGAGGCGATGCGCGCCGGCACCCCGGTCGTCGCCAGCGCCGTCCCGAGCTCCGCCGGCACCGCCTACGAGGTCGACCCCTACGACGTCGAGGCGATCGCCGAGGGGCTCGTCCGCGTGAGCGCGGCGGAGGATCTGCGGACCCGCCTCGTCGCGGCAGGACGCGCCCGTGTCGACCTGCTCACCTGGCGGGCCGCGGCCGCGGGCCACCTCGCCGTGTGGCGGCGACTTTTGGGAGTGGCCCCGTGAGCGGGGGCGGCTCACCCGTCCGCCGGATTGGGGTCGCGGTCGATGTGACGGCGGTGCCGGGCCGTCCGGTCGGTGCCGGCCAGTACACGGTGGCCGTCGTCGGCGCGCTGGCGCGCCGGGGCGATGTCGCGCTCGATCTCGTCACGCGACGGTCCGACGGGGCGCGCTGGCGAGCCGTCGCGCCGGGCTGCGCCGTCGTCGCCACGGCGCCCGACCGCCGCCCGCTGCGCCTCCTGTACGGAGAGATGCGATTGTCCGCGACCCTGCGACGCAGCTGCCCCGGAGCGGTGGTTTTCTTCGGGCCGCACTACTCGTTGCCCGTTCGGCTGAACCTGCCGGCCGTCGTCACGGTCCACGACCTGACGATGGTCGACCACCCGGAGTGGCACGAGCGGGCCAAGGTCGTCTATTTCCGGCGGGCTCTGCGCCGGGCCGCGACGATCGCCGCCGCGGTGATCTGCGTGAGCGAGACGACCGCCCGTCGCTTCCGGGAGCTCTACAGCCCGCGCGCCGCCGTCCACGTCGTGCCGCACGGCCTCGACCACCGGGCGTTCGGCCCCGAAGAGCCGGTTCCCGGCGCGGACGCGACCGTGCTCGCGCACCTCGGTGTCGTCGAGCCGTACGTGCTCCACCTCGGGACGGTCGAGCCGCGGAAGAACATCCCCGCGCTCGTGGCGGCGTTCGACGCCATAGCAGGCGGTCATCCCGGTCTCACCCTGGTGCTCGCCGGGCCGTCGGGTTGGGGGAGCGACGGACTGGAGGACGCGCTCCGGTCGGCACGCCATCGGGACCGGGTCGTCCGGCTCGGCTACGTCGAGGCGATGGGAGTCCCGGCGCTGCTGCGGCGCGCCGCGACCGTCGCCTACCCGTCGTTCGCCGAAGGGTTCGGTTTGCCGGCCCTCGAGGCGCTCGCCTGTGGCGCGCCGCTCGTGACCTCGCGGGGAACGGCGATGGCGGAGCTCGCCGGGCCGGCGGCTCTCCTCGTCGATCCGGACGACCCCGCCTCGCTCGTCGCGGCTCTCGATGCCGCGCTGACCGGCGGGCCGGGAGCGACGGCGCGTCGGGTCGAGGGGCTCGCCCGGGCCCGCGAGTTCACCTGGGCGCGCTCGGCCGCCGGCCACGTGGCGGCGTTCCGGGGGGCGCTGGGGCGAAGCTGAGCCGGATCGGCAGGAATTAGCGTGGCGTTCAGGAGGGAGGCGCGGTGCGGACGTTCGTCACCGGGGCATCCGGTTTCGTCGGGACGTGGCTCACCCGTCACCTTGAGGCCTGTGGCGACGAGGTCTACCCCCTGCGCGACGAGTTCGACATCGCCGACGAGGAGGTCGTCGCGCGCGAGGCCTCGCGGGCGCGACCGGACGTCATCTACCACCTCGCCGGTCTGACGCACGTCGGGCGTTCCTGGGAGGCGCCCGCCGAGACCTTCCGGGTGAACGCGCTCGGCACGCTCGTCCTCCTCGAGGTGGCAAGGAAGCTCGCGCCCCGACCGCGGGTCCTCCTCGTCAGTTCGGCCGAGGTCTACGGGCTCGCCGGGAACGCTCCCGTGGACGAGGACGCACCCCTGCGGCCGGTGACGCCGTACGCCGCGAGCAAGGTCGCGGCGGAGTACCTCGGGCTCCAGGCTTTCCTCGGCCGAGGACTCGAGGTCGTGCGGGTCCGGCCGTTCAATCATGTCGGGCCCGGCCAGGCCGATTCCTTCGTCGTCTCGGCCCTCGCCCGACGAGTGGTCGAAGCGGAACGGGCCGGCTCGCGTGAGGTGCGTGTCGGCAACCTCACTCCGGCGCGGGACTTCACCGACGTGCGCGACGTCGTCCGGGCCTACCGGCTCCTCGCCGAGCTCGGCGTCGCCGGCGATGTCTACAACGTCTGCTCGGGCCGGGCGGTGTCGATCTCAGCCGTGCTCGAACAGATCATCGCCCTCGCCGCGGGCCCGGTCACGCCGGTCGAGGACCCGGCGCTCGTCCGACCCGTCGACCTGCCGGTCCTCGTCGGGGACGGGCGTCGGTTCGCCGCGCTCTCCGGTTGGAAGCCGGAGATTCCTTTGGGTGAGACGCTCGTCGACGTGCTCGCGGCCTGGCGGGAGCGCGTCGAGAGACTCTGAACGAAGCATCTGAGGATGCGCGCGGCTTGCCTTCACCCGCCGCGATGGGGTCAGGGGGCAGAAATCGAACCGAGGTCGCCAGCTCCTCGGGGCGGCGGCCTTCTGCCGGCTCGTCCCGGACGACTCGGGCCGGCCTTTCCCGCCGAGCAGTGCCGCGAGCTCTCCGTGACAGGACTTCTCCGGTCTCCTCCCTTCCGGGAAGGGTCGTTTCTCCGTTCGCCGGCGTCATCTGCTCGGTGATGGTGCGCCAGGTCCTCGGGGGACTGTCGGATCGCGGCGCGATCCGACAGTCCCCCGAGGACCCGAAGAGACCCGACGGCTCGATGACGCCCAAGTGGGTCTTGTCCAGTGGTCTCCTCGAGCCGGCTCAGCGACGGTCCAGCGTGACGGTGTCACCCCGGCTAGCGTGAAATGCCCGATGCCGGAGGATCACGCGCCACCGGTGGTCGCCGTCCTCGTAGCCTCCGATTCCGGACCGTGGTTCGAGAGGTGTCTCGCCGCGCTCGTGGCGCAGGACTACGCGAACCTGACGACGCTCGTCGTCGACGCGGCCAGCACCGAACCGCTCGCGGCGCGCGTCGCGGCGGTCGCGCCCGGCTTCTACATCACCCGGCTCGAGGAGAACCACGGTTTCGGGCCGAGTGCCAATGCCGTGCTCGAGGTGGTCGAGGGCGCGACGTACTTCCTTTTCTGCCACGACGACGTCGTCCTCGATCCCGACGCCGTCCGAGCGATGGTCGAGGAGGCGATCCGCTCTAACGCCGGGATCGTCGGTCCGAAGCTCGTCGACGCGGCGGAGCCGGACCGCATCCTGCAGCTCGGACTCAGCATGGACCGCTTTGGGGCACCGGTGCGTCGGGTCGAGCGCCGAGAATTCGACCAGGCCCAGCACGACGAACCGCGCGAGGTCTTCGCGGTTCCGGGCGGATGCATGCTCGTACGGGCCGACCTGTTCGTCGCCATCGGTGGATTCGACCCGCAGATCTCGATGCTCGGCGAGGACATCGACCTCTCCTGGCGGGCCCGGATCGCCGGCGCTCGCGTCATGGTGACCCCGCTCGCGACCGTCCGTCACCTCGAGGCGACCGCGGGGCGCCGCCGACCGTTGCCGGAGGCCCGGGCCCTGCAGTGGCGCCACATGCTGCGCGCGACCCTGAAGAACTACGGTCCGACCCGGCGGACGGGAATCATGATTCAGTTCGCCTGCCTGAGCGTCCTCGAAGTCGTGTACTTCGCGCTGATCGGCCGGAGTCGCCGCGCCCGCGAGGTCATCGACGCCTGGCGTTGGAACCTCGCCCCGGCGCGGGACCTCAGCGGTGCCCGGGCGGCCGTCGGCGCGACCCGTCGGGTGCCTGACCGGGTCGTGCTCCGTCTCGCCGCGCGCCGATCCTTTCGTTTCCTGCGGGCGGCGCGGGTCCGCCTCGAGGCACTGGTCCTGCGCTGGACCGGCCGTCACGGCGACAGGGAACAGCGGGCCCGCGACGTCGTCGCTGGCCGCCGCCGCCCGCGTTGGATGACCGTCTGCGCTCTCCTCGCCGGTTTCGTCGCCGTGTGCGGGTCGCGCTTGTTGCTCACCGGCCACCTGCCGCTCGTCGGCGGCTACCTGCCGATTCCGGAGCCTTTCCACCTCATCGCCACCTACCTCGGTGGGACGACGGATCGGGGGACCCAGCCGGTGGGTCCGGTCTCGCCGGCGTTCGCGATCCTCGGGCTCGCCGGTCTCGTCGCCGCCGGTTCGATGGGGGTCGTCTTGAAGGTCGGGATGGTCCTCGCGGTCGTCGCCGGCGTGTTCGGCGTCGTGCGTCTAGTCCGCCCGCTCGGCCCGCGGTCCGCCTCGTTCGCCGCCGGGGTGACCTACCTGTTCCTGCCGCTCGTCTGGAACGACCTCGCTCGCGGGGATCTCCAGGCCCTCGTCGTCTACGGGGGGATGCCCTGGATGCTCTCCCGGCTCGGCCGGGCGACGACGCTGCCGCCCTTCGGCGCGGAGCCGGTCCCGATCCGGTCGCGTCGTACGGTCGAGGAGTGCCTCAGTCTCGGCGTGCTCGTCGCTCTCATCGCGTCGTTCGCTCCGGCGGCGGTCCTCGTCCTGCTCGTCGCCGCGGTCGCAATCGTCGGCGTCTCGTTCGCGCTCGGTGGGATGACGCCGGGCCGGCGCTCGCTGCGCGGCCTCGTCGTCGCGGCCGGATCGGTCGTCGTCGCCTTCGTGCTCTGCTTCCCGTGGTCGGTCACCTTCTTCCAGTCGGGCGCCCGCTGGAGCGTCGTCGCCGGCGTCGCGACGACGGGCTCGGGGGTGCCGAACGTCGCGGCGTTGCTGCGTTTCGACCTCGGTCCGATCGGTCGCGGTCCTCTCAGCTACGCGTTCGTGGCGGCGGCGCTCTTCGTCCTCGTGGTCGCCCGTGCCGATCGCTTCGCCTGGGGCGTGCGGTGGTGGGGTGTTGCGCTGGCGACTTTCGCGTTCGCCTGGGTCGCGGGGGAGGGCTGGCTCGGCGCGGGGGGCGGCGCGGATCGTGAACTTGTCGCGCCGGCGGCGTCGTGCGTCGCGGTGCTCGTCGGGCTCGGGGTCGCGTCGATGACGCGCGAGGTGTCGGGCTCGCGACTCGGCTGGCGTCAGCTCGCGACGATGGTTTTTGCCGTCGTCGCCCTGGCCGGCTTGTTGCCGGTGCTCGCCGAAGCCTGGGGCGGTCGGTGGAATCTTCCCGAGATCGGCTATGACTCGGTGCTGGCGGCGAGCGTCGGAAGGAACGGCACCGTGGTCGTTGCCCGCGAGCTCTGGCTGGGCGCGCCGCTCGCCCTGCCGCTCAAGGGATGGCAGATTCGTCCGGGCCTCGAGGCGGCGCTCACGCTGACCGGCCTGCCGGATGCCACGGCACTGTGGCCCAACGCCAACCCCGGCGTCGGGGCGATGCTCACCGCGGCGGTCTCCGACGCGGAGCTCGGGCACACGGTCGAGCTCGGAAGGCTCCTCAGCGCGGGCGGGGTCTTTCTTGTCATCATCCCGACGGCGTTCGCGCCGGTGCTGACGGGCGTCCAGACCGCGACACCGGCGCCTCCGCCGTCGGGCCTCATCGCCGCGTTGGCAAACCAGCAGGACCTGCGGGAGCTGCCGAGCGAGGGGGGGACGTATCTGTTTGAGAACGTGGACTGGCGAGCCTCCGCCGACGAGGCGTTCGCCCCTCCGGGCGGTGCGACGCCGGCGCCGTTGCGGTCCCTCGGCGTCGTGGCGGCGCTTGGTGGCTGGCTGGCCGCCGCGGTGGTCGCGGTCCACCGGCGCCGTCGCCGCCGGCGGGAGCGGGGCGCGGGGACCGGCGGCGGGGCGCCCGGCGCAACCCGGGATCCCGAACGAGCCGGAGCGGAGTCGTGACGGTCACGAACGGTGCCGTGCCGGGCGAGCCGCGTCGTCTGCCGGTCGTCGTGGCCGTGCTCGCCGCGCTCGTGCTCGCCGGCGCCGCCAGCGTGCTCATCCGCCCCGCGACGGGTCATCCGGCCTCTGGATCGCTCGCGGCCGAAACGGACGGTCTGCCGGGGGCGCACTCGACGGCGTGGTTCTGCGCCGGTCCATTGCCGGTCGGGGTGCCGCACGAGGCGTCGTCGATCGCAATCGCCAACCGTGGGCCTCGCCCAGCCACGGCCGAGGTGACGATAGTTCTCGCTTCGGGTGCCGGGTCAACCGAGAAGGTCGCCGTTCCGGCCGACCACGAGTCGGTCGTTGGCTTATCGCACGTTCACGGCACGTCCGTCGCCGCGGTACGGGTCGTCGTCGACGGCAACGGCTTCTCGGTCGTCGAGCTCGTCCAGGGGGCCCTCGGTCCGGACGCCGCGCCGTGCGCCCGACAGGCGGCGTCGACCCAGTACCTCGCGGTCGGGAGCACGGCGGCGCGCAACAACCTCGCCATTTCGCTCTACAACCCGGGCTCGACTCCCGCCGTCGCCAACGTGTCCTTCGCGACGCCGCTCGGACCGGAATCGCCCCCCGCCTTCCAGGGGGTGCTCGTCGCGGCCGGCCACGTCGTCGTCCTTTTCGCCGCCCACTCGCTGCCGTTCCGTCGGTTCGTCTCGGCGACGGTGCGCTCGTCGGGCGGTGGGATCGTCGTCGGGGCGAGCGACACCGTGGAGAACCGCGGCGTCGCGCTCAGCGCGCTCCAGGGCTCGGCCACGCGGCCCTCGACCCGGTGGTTCTTCGCGCCCACGTCGGGTGGCGCCTCGGCGTCGCAGGCGTTCGACCTCATGGACCCCGGGAAACGCCCGGCCGACGTCGAGATCCGCCTCGGTGGGCCGAACGGGATCGGCGAGATCACGCTGGCGCTCGCCCCCGGCGCGACGACGCGCTACGTGCCCGCGGGAGACGAGTCTGTGACCGCGGTGCGCTGGGCAGTGGTCACCTCGCTCAATGACGCGCCGATCGTGGCGGCCCGCGAGGTCCTCGTCGGGTCCGCTCTCAAGACGACTGCCCCGCGGGCCAAGAACGCCGCCCAGCGCCGACGCCGTTCCCTGTTCCTTCTTCCGGCGCTGCCCGTTGGGTTCACGATCACGTCGGGGGTCACTGCCCCCGCCGACGACTGGGTGCTCATCGGCGGGCAGAGCGACCCGCGGGTCTCCGAGTTCGTGACCGTGGCGAACTTCACGGCGCATCCCGCGACGGTATGGATCCGGCCGCTCAAGGGAACTCTCGCCGGTCTCGGGCCCTTGCGCCTCCCCGCCGACGGTTCGGTCCTTGTTGACCTCGCCGATCTTCCGGCGGCCGCGGGTCGCCTGGCGCTCCGGGTCACGGCCGACGTCGCCGTCGTCGCAGGGGAGGAGCTCTACGCCAGGGGCTCGAGCGGGTCGGTGGGTTTGGCCGCCCCGGCGGCATTCCCGGTCGGCTGAGCAGCCGCGGCGCCGGAGTCACCGTTTGCTCCGGCGCCGGCCGGCACGGGCTGCGGCGGCGGGGCGACGATCCCGCCGACCACGTGGGCGATTTCAGCTTGATCTCCGTGGACGGGTCGGCCGTAGGCACTGTCAATGAGGCGGGCGACTTCGGCCCCGTCGATCGACTCCTTCTCGAGGAGGGCCTTGGCGACGGCCTCGAGCCCGGCGCGGTGCTCTTCGAGGATGCGCCGCGCCCGGTCCTCCTGGTCTCGCAGGATCCGCGCGATCTCCTCGTCGACGACGCGGCTCGTGTCTTCGGAGTAGTCGCGGGAGTGCATGAGATCCTCGCCGAGAAAGACCGTCCCTTGGGATCCCCACGCCATCGGGCCGACGCGATCGGACATCCCCCATTCGCGGACCATCTTGCGCGCGAGCTCGGTGTTGCGCTGCAGGTCGTCGCTCGCACCCGTCGAGAGGTCGCCGTAGACGATGAGCTCGGCGACGCGACCGCCCATCCGCACGCAGAGGGAGTCCTCGATGTACTCGCGCCGGTAGATGTGCTTCTCCTCGACGGGGAGCTGCCAGGTGACACCGAGCGCGAGGCCCGTGGGGATGATGCTCACCTTGAGGAGCGGGTCGGCGAAGGGCAGGACGTACGAGAGGATGGCATGACCAGTCTCGTGGTAGGCGACGCGGGATTTCTCAGCGTCGGAAAGCACCAGGGAGTCGCGTTGCTGGCCCATGAGGACGCGGTCGCGCGAGGCGTCGAAGTCCTGCATCTCTATGAGCTGGCTGTTGCGCCGGACGGCGTGGAGCGCAGCCTCGTTGACGAGGTTGGCGAGATCGGCGCCACTCATGCCCGGCGTGCCGCGCGCGACGACCTCGAGGTCGACGTCCGGTCCGATCCGCTTGTCGCGACAGTGCACCTGCAGGATCGGCGTGCGCTCCGACAGATCGGGGAGGGGGACGATGATCTCCCGGTCGAAGCGGCCGGGTCGCAGGAGCGCGGGATCCAGGATGTCCGGCCGGTTCGTCGCCGCCATCATGACGACGCCCTCGGCCGGGTCGAAGCCGTCCATCTCGTTCAGCATTTGGTTGAGCGTCTGCTCGCGTTCGTCGTGGCCGCCGCCGAGACCGGCCCCGCGCTTGCGGCCGATCGAGTCGATCTCATCGACGAAGATGATCGCCGGGGCCTGTTTGCGGGCGTTCATGAACAGATCGCGGACGCGGCTCGCGCCGACGCCGACGAACATCTCCATGAAGTCCGACCCAGAGACCGACAAGAACGGCACCCCGGCCTCGCCGGCGACCGCACGGGCAATGAGGGTCTTTCCCGTTCCTGGTGGGCCGACCAGCAAGACGCCCTTGGGGATGCGCGCGCCGATCTCACGAAATCGTCCCGGGGACTTCAAGA
>Ga0187771_10000034_pt1 | contig 55590 bp, 51 predicted proteins | sample 0116_SJ02_MP15_1_FD_133139 | JGI IMG/M metagenome (GOLD analysis project Ga0187771, IMG submission 133139) | Tropical peat soil microbial communities from peatlands in Department of Meta, Colombia - 0116_SJ02_MP15_10_MG | ecosystem: Environmental > Terrestrial > Soil > Wetlands > Peat | place...
ACGCTCGCGCTCGTGAATATGGCCTCGGAGGATGCAGGCATTTGCTGTTGGAAGGCGAAGTATGATTATTGGGAACTCAGGCCTATTACGGCCGATCCGACAATCAAGACCGCTTTCGCCACGCCGAACTTCCCATCATACACGTCTGGTCACTCTGACTTCTCTGGCGCGGCGGCCGGAGTGCTGAGTTATATCTTCCCGAAGGAACAGAGCCAGCTTCAAGCCCAGGCCCAGCAGGCGTCTCTATCTCGCGTGTACGCAGGCATACACTATCCGATTGACTGCAGCCAGGGACTAACGGTCGGCAATGACGTCGCACAGCGGATAATTCAGCACGGGCAAAACGACGGCTCGCCGGCTCAATGAGCTTTCACTTACAGGCCCTAAAGATCTCGATATCCCTGTTTTCGTGAGCGTTTTTCACCCAATGTTGCTCTTTTGTCGCGGGGTCGTCGACCAACTCATCAGATGGAAGAGCGGAGGTCGAAACGCGCTTTCTTGTTTCCGACACGGTAACCATCGAAAGCACTCAGCGGCGTTTTAGTGCTTTTCTGTTGAAGCTGTCAAAATAATCCTCTAGATAAAAGGCGCGAAGGTAGTCGGGTAGTGCGTTTACGCGCACATTCATCTCTTTAACCTGCCGCTCGGTAACTGGCTTTACGGTCTGCGCTAGCTCCGCACGGATGGCGCGGCGTGTTTTGTCGTCTGTCGGAATCCTTTGGATTTTCAAGTCCGCTGCAAGCCAAAAGACGAATCGGCTGAAAGGATCATCTACGCACTCTCCGATCAGTTTGCCCAGGACAAGCGTTGCTTTGCGGCTGCGTCCCCAAGAATCTGTGTAAGAGTACTTAAGAGTAGCGACCAGCAAGTCATGCCCGAACTCGGTGACGATGTTCTTCCACTCTACGAGGCAGTCATGGCCAGCCCCGCTTCGCATTCTAGGGCCCTTTTCCAATGGCCCTGTAGCTATGTCATTAGATGTCATTACTTGACGCCTGACGATCTACAGCACTCTTCGCCGTGCTATGTACGACTCGTGCCCATAAAAATAGCTAAGGTGAATCTCGTCATCTTGTCTGGCACAATCTTCATTCTTGCTGCTTTGAAAGCGCTGCCGACCTGTGTCTGCGAGTTTTCTCTTGTCCGGGAACAAGTGTTATTAAGTTTCAGTGGCAAATTAAATACGGATGTCGCACTTGCAAAGCGAATCTTCCTTGGGGGGGAAGCAGAAAAGCTCAGGAGATTCTGAGCCGCTTTACTCGGCTCTCAATTCGGTCAACCTCTTTTTGGGCAACGCACTCATTCGAAAGGTGATCCGGGGGCTCTGCGTGAATGACAAGCAGGCGATCAGCAACGCTTTGGGTTACTATAGTGGCCAAAACGACCTAAGAGCACTCAAGAAGCTCAAGGCATTGCCCGTGTGCGCGTTCGTCGAACTCGGCAGGATGTCATTTCACGTTGACCGCTCCAAGATGCAACGCTACTTTGCCAAACAGGTCACGCGACGGGGCTTGTCAAACATCGTGAAAAGCATAGCTGAATATGGAATCAGCAAGCCCCTCAAACTCCAGGCCCCCTTCTTAGTTGTTTGGAACTACACGAACGCGTGCAACTTGCGCTGCAAGCACTGCTACCAAGGCGCGGGTAAGATGTCAAAGGATGAGCTGGGCCTCGAGGAGCGGCTCAACATCGTAGATCAACTCGCCGACAACGACGTGGTCGCCATCGCGTTCTCTGGCGGGGAGCCGCTCTTGCGGGATGACTTTTGGGAAGTCGCACGGTACGCCTCAAGCAAGGGGCTGTACCTCTCACTTGCCACCAATGGGACTTTGCTCACGAAAGACACGGTTCGTCGCCTCAAAGATGCGGGCGTCGCGTACTTTGAGATAAGCCTTGACTCGGTGGATCCTGCAAAACACGACGCATTTCGAGGCGTCAAAGGCGCGTGGGAACGCACGCTAGAAGGGATTCAAAACGTTGTAGCGCAAGACGGCGCATATTCGTGCATCGCGAATACCATTACGAACGAGAACTACCGCGAGCTGGACGCTCTCGTGGCGCTGAGCAAAAAGCTGGGCGTTAACAGGACCTTGATTTTCAATTTCATTCCTGTAGGGCGCGGTACAGACATAATCGACGTGGATTTGCCCCCCGAAGCGCGCGAGCACGTTTTGCAGCAGATGTATGGGTATCTCAGCGCGCAAGATGAAAGCTTTGAGATCCTGACCACCGCTCCGCAATTCTCACGGGTGTGCATGATGAACTCCCGAGAGGGGATCATGTCACTCGCACACTTCGGCGCTGCGGGGTTCAGCGACAAGGTAAGCTTGCTCGCCGAGTACATCGGTGGATGCGGGGCCGGCCGTATGTATTGTGCCATCCAGCCCAACGGCGTGATGACGCCGTGCGTGTTTATGCCAATACCTGTCGGCGACTTGCGCTCCGAGTCTTTCATCGATATATGGAAGAACGCTGACGTTATGCGCTCGCTCAGGGAACGACACGATCTTAAGGAGCATTGTGGCTCGTGCGATTACAGGAACGTTTGTGGCGGTTGCCGCGCCCGCGCCTATGCGTATTTCAACGACATTAAGGCTCCGGACATAGGATGCATCAACAACTTGCAGGCGTACAACGAGCTAAAGAACGAAATGAAGGCGCGTAGCGCCGGTGACGAGACAGTGCACGCTGTTGAGTCAACCTCGTGAGCCGGCATTGTCGGATCGGTGCGCCTCCGGCTCATCTGAATGTGGGTCCACTGCCGTGCCCAGAATCGGCGCTGATCTCATCTTGAGTGCGCCTCGAAACACTTTGTAAACAACCGCCGCAAACATGAGCTTGTCGCGGCTGAGCTGCTTTAAGAGATAATTCGGCCTCAGGTAGAACTCTTTGAACGCTTCCTTCTGGGTATCTTGGAGCTCCTTAAGCGTGAGATCAACGGTTTCAAGGACCGGCATGAGGAGCGTGAAGTGTGTCCAGTCCTTGACTTTAATAAGCCCCAGCTTGTTCGCGAGCTCGTAGAACTTGGTTCCGGGATACGGCGTGGCGAGTGAGAACAGCGCGTAATCAGGATTAACTCGTTTTGCAAAGCCGATCGTCTCGTCGATGGTAGTTTTGTTTTCGCCGGGCATTCCGAGAGTCATTGAAGCGATCGTATGCATCCCAATCTCTCGTGCCGTTTTGAACGCGCTCTTGGCCTGTGCCACTTTCGTCCCCTTTTGAACATTATCTAGAATCTTTTGATTTCCGCTTTCTACCCCAAAAAGCAGCGTCCGACACCCTGCCTTCCACATGTGAGAAAGCAATTCCTTGTTGAAACGATCGACGCGCGCGGTGCATCCCCACACGACGTCTATACCGCGATTGATGATCCCCTTGCAGAAGCTGCTTACCCACTTTGGAAAGAGGGTGAACGTGTCGTCCATGAAGCCGACCATCCTCACTTTGTAGTCGTCTACTACCTCTTCCATCTCATCAACGGCGTTTTCTGGCGACCGGAAACGGACCTGTCGCCCGTGCATTGCGCTTGATGCGCAAAACGAACAGCCCATCGGACAGCCGCGACTGCAGATCATGGTGGCTAGCACCTGCTTGCGCCCGAAGAGCATGTATTCGCTCATAGGAAGCAGGTGACGCGCAGGGAACGGAAGAGCGTCAAGATCTTCAATGGGCCTTCGTTTCGGCGTTTCAACAATGCGGCCGCCATCGCGGTAAGCGATGCCGTCTATGTTGCGGAGTGGTTTTTCGTTCTCGATAGCCTCAGCGAGTTCCAGAGTGGCATATTCTCCCTCATTCCGCACAACGACGTCGACAAAGTCATTTTCGCGCAACAGCTGTTCTGGCATGAAGGTGGCGTGGTATCCCCCCATTGAGACGGTGCACTCAGGGCAGAGCTCTTTGGTCATTTTGCCCACTCCTAGGGCCTGCCTGATAGTCGGCGTCGTCGTCTGCACCCCGAGCAGATCGACGTGCTTATGCGCAATCTCTCGCCTGAAACCTTCCAAATCCATGTCAAGTGCCGGCGCGTCTAAAATACTGACGTTGACTCCGTTGTCTTCCAGCACGGCGCCGATGTACGCGAGGCCCAAAGGGGGTGCAGTCAGGCCTAACACGTCCTTGTACTTCGAGGAGATATCAGGAGGGTTAACGAGGAGCACTTCCATGGGGGTCCCTCAATACGTAAGGGTGCAGAAAATATAAGATTAACCGCAGGAAGAATGGGCAGTAAGAGGTTCTGCTACGCGCCGAGCTGAAAGGCAGCGTCTTCAGGACTCGCCTTCAGCCGCTTTTTTCGAGAGTCGTTGCTCCAGCAATGCCATGTGCTCGTGCTTGCCGTTTTTTAAGGCGCTTAGCTCTCGTTTGGAAAGCGCTTTAAAATAGCACGCGTCGACGCACGCCATATTCTCATAACCTAGGCACCTATCGCACTTGTACGCTCTTCGTTTGATCTTGCGCTTTCGCGCGCGTCCCGTCTGGGTGCGAGCCGCTCTCCGGTCAAACAGCAAGTGAAAAATGCTCGGCTCAAGTCCCTCGATCGTCGGCGCACCGGGCTGCTCTTCGATGAAAATTGCGCCAAAAGGGCAACTCTTCACGCACAACCCGCAGCCAATGCATTTGTTTTCATCGATGGACACTATGCCGTTCTCGCGCGCTATGGCCTTCGGCTTGCACACCTCGACGCACGCAGGGTTCTCACAGTGTTTGCATACGATTGGGAGAGCTTCGTCTTCGAATATGAGCCCCCTCGACTGTAGCACGTCTTTTACCTTCAGGCGCGCTTTTCCGCCGTGTCGTTCGGCGCACGCCATTTCACACACGCCACAGTTTTCACAGCGCTTTAGATTGACGGTCACTACCTCGGTCATAACTCTCTGCGCCACGCGCGAAGCTCAGTACCCGACAACAGCATGTTGTGCGCCTTTTAATAAGTACTTGTAGGCGCTTATTGCAGCTTTTGCGCCCTCTCCAGCTGCAACGATTATCTGTTTTTCGGGAACGTTCGTAACATCGCCTGCCGCATATACCCCCGGAACGTTTGTCGAACAATCTGAGCTCACGGTTATCTCGCCTATCTCGTTTAGCGCAACTAAGTCTCGCACCACGTCCGAGTTTGGAATGAGCCCGATCTCTATGAATATGCCCGCGACGGGAAGGGTGATCGATGAGCTATCAGAGACGTTACGCAGGACGACAGCGTTTACCGTGTCGCCTCCTTGCACTTCCGCGAGCTCGTAACCGACGAGCTGCTCTACATTTGCTGCATCGCGAATCTTTTCGAGGTAGACCTCATCTGCTCTTAGCGGGCTCCTGTTGACAAGATACACTTTTCGCGCGATACTCATCAGTTCATAAGCCGCGGTGAGTGCCGAGTTCCCGCCGCCGAGAACCGCGACGTCTGTGTCGGCGAAGAGCGGAGCGTCGCAGGTCGCGCAATAGCTGACCCCCCGACCGACCAGTCTCTCCACACCCTTTGCATTGAGCGTTCTGGATTTTTTTCCTGTGGTGACGATGATCGTCTTCGCGAGGTATTCTCCACCCGTTTCGGTCTGCGCGACGAACGCGTCTTGCGTTTTATTCACAGCTTTGACGGCGGCGAGTATGGTTTCGACGTGGTACTGTTCGACCTGAGTTTGAAAGCGGATCATCAGATCTTGGCCTGATATGAACTGGTACCCCATGTAGTTTTCCACATCGAGGCTGTAAAGTGCTTGGCCGCCGATGTTTTGCGTGAGCAGAAGGACGTTGAGCATCTTTCTGGCTGCGTAGACGGCCGCGGTTAACCCGGCAGGTCCGCCTCCCACGATGATCATATCATATGCTTTCGCGTTTGGTTTCATGGAGTTTTCAGTACGTGAGATGCGTCGGGGTTTTTAAGTATGTTGCTCGCTGGTGGCTGCAATCGCGGCCAGCGCTTACCTTCTCATCTAAAAAGAAGGTATCAGGATATCCGCTTATTCCGTGGACGCGCTACGGTCATTATCACGGGGGTGGCTGTTCGGCTTGCGCGACTTGGGGTGACGGTCAACGACTCGCACTTGGTCGATCGCTTGATGCCTTCTCATCTTTTGAGCGAGGGCGTTTTATTTCCCGCTCATTCATCGTATCCCGCGAGAGCCGGTCTGTCACGACTGTATTCCAAACCTTGCTCATTGTGATAGCGGACACCGGACAAATCATCGCGCACTCGCTGCAAAACACGCAGTGGCCGACGAAAATGCGCACGGTTTTCTCAGTGGGAGTTGTCCGAAGGGCAATAGCCCCGGCAGGGCAGACTTTTCCGCAACGCCCGCACAAAATACATTTTTCAGGATCGATTATCGGCGTGCCGCGGTAGGCGGGTGGCACTTCAAGCTCCGCTGCGCTTCGCGCAGTTCCCGTTTTGCCTGCTATGCCGACGGTAAACGAGCGCAGCAGATCTTTGAGAAATCCTGAAGCCATTCAAACCCCCGCCCATCCGAACAGGAAGTGCATGTACCTCACGCCTGCTAGGTACAAGATGAGATCCACGACGGCGAGTGCAGTTGGAATAGTCCAGTAATACCTCAGCACGCGGGTAACGCGGGTTCTTGCCGTGGTCGCTTGCCAAAACGCTATGAAAGCCGTGACGAGCACAGCTATGATAGCAAATTGAATGATGAGATTTACGATTGGCTCGTAGTGGTATATTGCAGTTCCAAAGAACACGGCGGCAATTAACGACGCATAGAGAAAGGTCTTGAGCCACTGCCCAAGTTGCAGGAGCGCAAGATTTGGCCCTGAGTACTCGACGTACGGGCCTGACACGATCTCAGTCTCAGCCTCGGCTATGTCGAACGGTTGCACCGCAGCCGCGGCAGGCAGCGTCCAGATAGCAGCGATCGCCGCGAGCGGCAAAACGGTGACCCACGCGGTGGCCGATATCGTACCCAGCTGGAACGATCCCGCCGCAAGTGCCACCGTGACCATTGCGATGATAAAAGGAGTTTCGTAGGCGATTAGGAGAGCGACTTCGCGGGCCGCTCCGATGGCGCCATAGGGGCTTCCGCTGGCCGAGCCGCCGAGAATAAGTGCGATTGGTGGTATCGCAAGAAGATAAATCACTAATATCATATCTCCGGCGCCTACTGCTGAAGTCGTGGCGGCTAGGGGTATAATCAGCGCTGCAACGAGCATAGAAGCGGTGCTCAGGATCGGCGCGAGGTTGAAGAGCAACGGGCTTGTCACATTCGGCGTCAAACTCTCTTTGCCCATCAGTTTGAAGAAGTCATAAAAGGTCTGAAAGATGCTCGGGCCTTTGCGGAACTGACTGTGGGCGACGACGATACGACGAATGCCCTGCAAAAGCAAGGCCGCCACAAAAGCGTAGACAAGCGCAATGATAATTGACGCAATCATCAAATCCTCCCCGTTTTCAGGTCCCGTCCGCTGACTACCGTGCGCTTCCCGCCTTTGATGATGGTTACCCTGTCCGTACAGCTGAAGCACGGGTCGATTGACGCTGCGATGATGGGGATATCTGCCACTTGGCAACCAAGAAATTTCGGCACGTAGGACGGAATGTTGGCAAGTGTTGGTGCTCTGATTTTTATCCGCTCGAAGAATCGCGAGCCATTAGTTTCCACATAGTGGATTAACTCGCCTCGAGGGGCTTCAACCCTGCCAACGCTCCGGCCAGGCGGGATCTCATCGTACTCAACCTTAATCGGGCCCTCAGGAAGGGCCGCGAAAAGGTCCTTGGTGAGATGAATGGATTGTTTGAGTTCTGCCAGGCGCACCAACGCCTGAGCTACCACATCGCCGTCATTTGCTATCTGTGGCTCGAGATCGAAATCGCCATACGCTGCGTACTTGCACATAACGCGAGTATCTTCGGGAACGCCGCTCGCACGCGCATTTGGGCCCACCGCCCCAAGACGGATCGCGTCCTCTTTACTCAGGCCGCCGATACCCTTGCCTCGTTCGGCGATGCTGCCATCTTTCAGCACCGCTTTCGCAATCTTGTCAGCGGTGGTATCAAGATAGCTGAGGGCGCTCTGCGCGGAACGCGCTTGCTCCTCCGAGATATTCCACTTGACGCCGCCGATCGTGTTGCATCCGTGCATCACACGGTTTCCGCTGAGCATTTCAAAGAGATCCAGGACCTTCTCCCGCTCGCGCCAGGTATACATAAACAACGTATGATACCCGATCTCTTCACCGGCAATTCCTGCCCAGAGCATATGCGAGTGAATGCGCTCAAGCTCGGCGTAGATAGTCCGAATGTACTTTGCGCGCTCCGGCACTTTGATATCGGCGATATCCTCGACACGTTCGACGTGATTTAGCGGATGAGCGTGTGAGCAAATGCCGCAGATGCGTTCAACGAGATATACGATCTTAGAAAAAGGCCGCTCTTGGCAGAGGCGTTCGATGCTGCGGTGGTTAAACCCGATCTCATAGTCGACATCAACCACCTTCTCCCCCTCGACTTCGAATAAGAATCTCGCGGGCTCCTCTAAGGCCGGGTGGCTCGGCCCAATCGGCACCTTCAATTTTGCGAAGCCGCGCTCGTTAACCCCGGCCACGGTCATATCCTCCTGAGCGGCGGCGTCGGATCATCGTACTTGGGAGGCAGCTCGAGCGGTCTCGAATCAGGAATTCCGATCACGTTTATGCCAAGCAGGCCGATGAGCTCTCGCTCATAAAGCGCGGCCGCCTCAAACTGAGTAGTGATCGTCGGCACGTCTGGGGCGTCAGAGGGGAGGTCAACGATGACGGTGTGAAGCTCACCCGAAAGAGCAAAATGATATAACACTTCGAGGTGATCTCGCGCGTCCTTACCGGTAATGGTCCCTATCCGTGCCCGTTCCTGCTTTAAGAACGAAAGTGCCGCGTCAAGGTCGGCGAGAGCGACACGGTAATATGAGTTTAAACCCTTGTGCGCCGCCTCTGTGACGTTTATGTGGTCTTCGAGCTTCATCTACCCTCCTCCGGCACATTATCTGGCGACCGGAACTTCGCGTCGATCACCGTCTCACGTGCCATTGCCTCGTCAAATCGTATCGCTAACTGAGCCCCTCGGCGTTTCCGCTTGGAATCGAGCATTTTGGCAGCGGCTCGAATGCCTGACAGGATGTTGAACGGCCTTGGAGGGCAGCCCATGACGTAGACGTCCACAGGGATGACCGTGTCGAGCGGCCCTGTTAACGAGTACCCTCCGTCAAAGATTCCGTTTGACACGGGACAACTGCCCACTGCGACGACGGCCTTTGGATTTGGAATCTGCTCGTAGATCATGGTGAGGCGATCCTCCATGCGTTTTGTGATCGGACCGGTAACCACAAGCACGTCAGCGTGCCTCGGGGATCCGACACGCACGACTCCGTAGCGTTCGGCGCTATATCGTGGATTTTGGATCGCCAACACCTCGATGTCACAGCCATTGCACGATCCGGTGTTTATGAAATAGACCCACGGCGACTTCGCTCGAAACACGATTAACCTCCTAGAATAGCGACTGATAGCTTGCTGAGTTGGTCCACGATCGCGGTCGGAAACACGCCCATTAGCACGCAAAGAACGCTCAATATAATTATAGGGATTATTATATAAATAGATAGATAAGACATTTCAGACGTTTCCTTCTTTTTGTCGACGGTGAGGAACACCCTCTGAAAGACTTTGACGTAACCTGCAAACATAGGAAACGTGAGCACGAGCAACAGCCCCGACAAGAGGGGGTAGAATCCCCCCCGTTGGAAGCCTGCTTGAAGGATCAAGTATTCGCTTATAAAGCCGTTGAGTGGCGGGATCCCCGAGAGCGCGAGTGCCCCGATCAGGAACCCCCCGGCTACGATCGGCATTTTCGTAACCAAACCTCCTAGCCCGCTTATATTCCTCTGTCTCGTTGCCGCGATGACGGCGCCCACGCATAGGAAAACTAGTGATTTCATAATCATGTTATTGATTATCTGATAAATCCCTCCGGTCAGCGAAGCCGACGTTCCAATGCCGACTGCAAACAGGATGATGCCGGCTTGTTCGATCGACGAGTACGCGAGAAAGCGCTTTAGGTCCGTCTGGGTGTATGCCATAAAGGCGCCCACGCCCACTGTGATTACTGCCGTGACTGCGATGAACAGCAAAACTACGTCGAGCGCGGGATGCAAAGCGAACAAAAATCGAATGAGCATGAAAGCGGTCGCTGCCTTGACCGTTCCCGCTAAAAACGTGCTCACGGGCGTTGGAGCCTCAGCGTACGTGTCGGGAACCCAGGAGTGCATCGGCACGACGCCAATTTTCGTTCCCAGCCCAACAAACAGGAAAAGACTCATCAGAGCGATTGCGCTATCCGATGCGGTTCCGAAGCTCGCTATGTTGAGCGTTCCGTAGTTGACGAACATCAAGATGAGCGCGATGAGCGTGAATGAGCTTCCGATACTGTTCAGTATAACAAACTTTGTCGCTGCTTCAAAAGCGCGTCCTCTTCGGTAAGTCACGAGGATCGCCGTCGAAAGGGTCGCGACTTCGAAAAAGACGTAAAGCGTCGCAACGTTCGTGCTGAGGACTGCTGCGGCTGTGCTGCTGATGATGACCAAAAGGAGAGGATAGTAGATACGCCCAACGTGCTCCATGTAGGGGAGACTGTACCACGTGACCAGCGCTCCGATGATTATGACGACGTACGCGACCCCAAGCCCCACTGTCGACAGCCCTGCCACCGTCGCATAAGAATCGAGAGCAGTGAGAGCACTGGTTCCGAAGAACAAGCTGACCGTGAAAAGGACGGCACTGAGGGTCATCCCTGTGATAGCCGTGTACGCGGCTATTCTTGCGTTACGACCAAAAAGCGCGCATATCGCCGCGGCGATCAACGGAATTGCTAGGATGTATACGGCGTACATTCAAGGCCTCTACCCACGAAGGTCGGTCAATTTGCTTGCGTCAATGGAGTCATATTCGGCGAAATCCAAGAGTGCTATCCAGGTTATTGTGAGCGTGATCAGCACCACGAACATCTCAGCGACTATGGCAAGGAGGGCGGTGTTCTCCCCCCATGCTATGATAAGTGTCGCAATGTTTTCGAGGATGAGTATCCCGAGCACGAGCTTCAAGATGCTACCTTGGCTTACAAGGCTCAGAAGGGCGGTGCCGAAAAGCATTATCAGCGCATAACTCTCGGTGACCCTGTTGACGGGAAATTGTGATCGCATCGAAAAAGCTACCGCAAACGAGAGTGTGAGGGTTAAGAACGTCATCACCAATAGTGGTAGCGTACCAAATCGACGATTGGGCTCTCTTGTGCGTGCGACAGCGAGCAAGATTATAATAGGCGCCACGATTCCGAGCGCTGCTTTAACGAGCCCGCCTATTATGTCGTTTTCCGTGAACAAGAATCCCGCAATCAGCAGGTTGAGAGCGAGGAGCGACAACGTCGACCATTTGTCACTCAAGATCGCGATGAGAATCGCGCTTATCACCCAGAGAATGCCAAATGCGAGCGCGGCGTCCATTACAACCCCCTAAAAACAAAAAAAACAGCGCCGGCAAGGAGCAGCCACACGAAGATCCACGTGGCGTAACTGAGGACGCTTCCGCTTTGTGCTCGGCGCAACAATCTCGACAGCGAGTCAGCGCCGCGCCCGAGCGCGGCATAAGCGTAGTCAGGATCAATCCATCGCAATCGCTCAAACGGTTGTGTCACTTGGTAGAGAAAGTGCCGTCCCGAAGAATACACGTATCCTTCAGGCAGCTCGTATCCCGCTCCGAAGAGCTGTTTTGACGGTTGTGCAGTCTCACGGGGTCTGCGAGTCAAGAATTCATTGAGGATCAGGCCGGCGATTATGGCCGTTAAGAGAAGAATCGCTGCAAGGGCAGGGGCGAAACTGGACACACCAGGTATTTCGATATTAGTAATCACGACGGCTGACGAGGTCACTACTGTCCCGGCGTACGGGACCTGAGTGATGAGGGCGAGAGGGTACTGTGCAAAGATGCCCAACGCTACGCACCCTGCCGCGAGGATCGCCTGTGGCACCCACATCGCGGCAGGGGCCTCGTGGATCCCCTCTAAGTGAGCTGGAAGCTGCCCGTAGAATACGCTGACAACCGCGCGGAAGATGTAGCCAGCAGAGAGCACGCTCCCTGCGAGCACCACAATCACGAAGATCTGCAAACCCGCTGTCGTCGCAGCGATGCTGCTCGAGTAAATAAGCCACTTACTTACGAAGCCGACGAGTGGCGGCACGCCCGCGAGTGTTACGGCCGCGACGGTAAATGAGGCGGCTGTGTATGGCATCTTTCTTGATAAGCCGCCCAATCTGTTGAGATCCATCGTCCGTGCGCCGCGATCAACGGCTCCCGCTCCAAGAAATAGACAAGCCTTAAAAAAGGCGTGTGCAAGGAATTGCATTAATCCAGCGACGAGTCCTATCGGTCCGAAACTGAAGGCGAGAAACATGAACCCGAGGTTGGTTATCGTGCTGTACGCAAGCACCTCCTTCAAGTCGTTCGCGCGAATTGCGAACGTAGAAGCCAACAACAGGGTAAACCCGCCGACAATCGCAAGCACCCAGGGCCAAGCACCGGTAAATAAAGGAAAAAGCCGCGCTGCAAGATACACGCCTGCGGGCACCATGGCCGCGCTGTGCAGCAACGCTGAAACTGGGGCGGGGCCTTGCATAGCGCTAGGCAACCATGAGAAAAATGGCGTTTGCGCAGACTTTGCGAAGATGGCGATGAGCGCAAGCACGAGCAGTACGTTCATCTGCCACGCGGCTGGCGTGGCCGTTAACAAGGTATTGATGTTAACAGTGCCCGTCCACGCATAGGCGCCGACCGCAAACAGCAGTAATGCCTCGCCTGGCATGTGCGTAAAGAAGAAGACCTTTTTTGCTGCCGCGTTCTTCACGGGGTCTTGGTACCAGAAACCGACCAAAAGGAAAGAACAAATGCCCACAATCTCCCAGCCTATGTAAAACACGACCAGATTGGCGGCGTTCACGAGCATCAACATCCCGCCGACAAAGAATAACATCAGGAAGTAGTAGCGCCCTCTTCCGCTCTCATTCTCCATATAGCTATTTGAGTACCATATGATGACGCACCCGAGAAACGCCACAACCAACGAGAACAGAATGCTGAGCGCGTCAGAGTTGAATGAAAAAAGTTGCAGGTTGTTAACCGCCACGTTTGGCATCGCTGCCGCTACCGGGCCTCTGTACGCAACGGTGAGGGCTGATGCGAAGATAAGCGTGATAAGCGCGATTAGGGTCGAAACGTAGTCTGTGATCTTTGACTGCGTGAAGCCGCCAAGAACTAAAGGCACCAACGAAAGCACAGAGGGCGTAAATATCAAGGCTAGCAAAAGATACGAGCTCGATAAACCATCCATAAGGCGACTCCGTTGCGGGTCGTACAGATGTGACGGGTGCTTATTAACGTGACGATTTGTAAAGAGCGCGCTGAGCCTTTTTAAGAACCAGGCAGCAATTGCGTGACCCCCATAGTGCTGCCTAGCCAGTTCTTGAATTTTCGCTGCTTAGGCCACGAGCAGCACTGGTGGTGGGCGCAGTACATCTGCTAGTATGGCAGTTCAGTCCTAACCAGATCGTCTCTTTTTTTGTCCTACGGCTTTCGGTGAAAAGCTGTTCGCGGCGCTTTTAGCATCGCTTGCGTCTGCTTTTTGCAAACATGCTATCTCAGACGTTGAGCGGTGTGTCCGATGTGAACGTGGACAAAGGTTTATAAGCGCATCTTTGCTAACTATGGAAACGGGTGCTTCAATGCGCATCGCTTTGCTTGGTGGGACTGGCAACATCGGGGAGGGACTGGCGCTTCGCTGGGCTCCAAAACACGATGTGGTCATTGGATCAAGAAGCGCTGAAAAGGCTGCGGAAGCGGCAGCTTTGTGCGAAGCGCGACTTTTGCAGCGTGACATTACCTGTGAGTTGTACGGTGAAGAAAATGCTCAGGCAATCAAGCGCAGTGACGTCGTAGTAATCGCGCTTCAGTACGAATTTGCAATTCAAACTGCGGTGGCGATCAAAGACCAGATCGAAGATAGCGCTATAGTGATTTCGCCAGTCGTGCCTATGACGAAAGACGGGTTCTTGCGCTACGTGCCTCAAGACACGTTTGGAAGCGCTGCTGTTGAGTTACAAACAATTCTTCCCAACAATGCGGTCGTTGCGGCGTTTCACACGACGCCGGCGGCACGTCTAATCGATCTCAAAGACAAGCTCGGGCTTGATGTCCTGGTCTGTGGCTCTACACAGCCGAAGGAAACCGTTATGGGCTTGATTTTGGATATAGAAGGGCTTGCCCCCTTTGATGCGGGGCCACTTGAAGCGTCATCCATGATCGAGTCGATCACGCCTCTCCTCATCAACATATCAGCGCGCAACCGCATCAAGAACAGCTCCATCCGCATAATAGGTCAGAGCCTTGACTGAGAGCTGATCACGCGCCGCGCAATATCTTTCCAGTTAACGCGTTAAGTCTCACACGCCTTTTTGAAGATTCACCCGCGTATAGCACCTCGAGAATGGGTGAATATACGAGACTTGCGTCGGTCACCTCGCAGCCCGGGTAGAGCCCCCGTATTAGCCCTTTTAGTTTCAGCTTAGTCAACCTCGGCTTTGTCACGTATTCTGCGCGACCTTCTCTCAGCTTTAACCCGTCAGAGCTCTCGGAAGCAAGGGATTTTGGATATCTTATGTCATATAGGGAGAAATAGGCCTCATCCTTTAAGCCGATCAAGCGTCGCTCTTCGAGCTTTGTCAAGCTTGATTTGATGCCTTTATCTGGCAGCGCCTCGCGCAATTTAGCGTAGGTGGTACCGCCTCTCTCCAAGATGAAGTCCATCACCTTCAGCTGCGCAGGGCTCAAGTCTACAAGCTTGCCCAGATTTTTAGAGCGCCTCCGTTCCCCGTCAGGGCTCAAGATCTCACCTGTGATTGCGTCAACCAAGACCTTATAGTCGTTGAACTTCGTGCCTATGAGCCGCTTCTTTATTTCTCTGACGCTAACGAAAAACGTTGGTAGCATAAGCAGTTTGAAGTCACTGACACGCTCGCTCCTGCCGAAGAACTTAAAGTGCTTGCGCTTGTTGCTGTTTAAAGCATTGAGGACCGTGGTTTCGTCGAATGGTATATAAAACAGCTTCTTGCTTCCTGCCGTGGTATCGAGGGCGAGTCGCGCGCGCATGTGCTCAGTCTTATCCAGATCCGTTCCGACGCGAACGTTCTGCGTGACGTCGGACGCGTATTCGATTCGACGTGGAATTGTGGGGGTTGCTCCTCCATGGGGCGTTTTCCGCAGCCTCACTTTGATGAACGAAGGATCAGCGATAGTCCCCTGGACGTAAAACTGGCCTGGTTCAAGTGCGGTGAGCTGGCGAGCGTCGTCGATGGAGGAAAAAAATATGCGCACCGAATCGATGTCGTTTTTAAGCGTGAGCTTTCCAATGAACACATTGTTGCATTGGCTTAAGACGTTTTTGTTGACCAAGGCTGGCCTCTGCGTCGCAAAAAGAATACCGAGACCTCGTTTCCGACCTCTCCTACTTATCAGCTGCAAGATGTCAAGCCCGCGGCCCCTTTGCGGAATGTACACATCAGCCTCTTCGACGATGATTAGGAACGGCATCTGCCGCCGGCGGCCTTGTCGGAACATCTCGGTCGCGACTCGATAAACGCTTTCCAAGAATGCATTGATGGCCTTTGGGTCCGTCTCAGAAACGTCGAGGACTATTTTTTGCGACTCCTCGATCATCTTTCGGATTCGCGCTTCATCAGTCGCAATCCCTTCAACCTCATCGATGACAACGATGTTGTTGTGACCGGACAGTCCCGCGTACTCGCCCTCTGTGTCAATCACAACAAATCCGAGATCTCGTGCGGCGAGTTCCTCGCAGATGACGCTCACGAGATAGCTTTTGCCGCTACCGCTTTGGCCAATTACGGCACTTCGTTCGGTGACGAGGTATTCAGGGTCGATGCTGAAGGCCTCTCCGATGTGGAGCTCCATTGGTTCAACATGGCTTGTTTGTCCGATATAAGCTTAGTGAAAAGCGGCAAAACCTAGCTGAGGGCTTTTTCGCTGGAGCAGCTCCTGAAGCTTGGCGCGATCTCGATCGCCTTCTAATAAGCCCGCGATTACTTGCGGGAAGTGATGAGAGTTACGATATCGTTATCTGTGAGTACGTGGTTCAGCCCGACGTGCTGCCCCGCGTGTGTCGCACTCTCACCCCACACTTGTGCGTATCTGAGTCGGCTCGAGATGCGCCCGTGCATCAAGTTGCAGACCTCTTTGATCGTCGAGTTGTGGCGCAAAATAAGCGGGTTTTCCGTGTCAGCAGCTCTTCCCGGAGGTTTTAGGTACACCCGAATGAATCTCAGTTTTTCGAAGATCAGATCTTTTAGGCTTTCGATGTGGGCGCCGTTCTGCGCAGAAACGTGAATGTCGCCGAAGTGCGCTGGTTGAGCAGACTGGTCCAGCTTGGTTACGACGGTGAGTGCCGGCACGTAGCGTCGAGTCGGCACCAGGGCGTCGACAAGTCGATCGACATTGACATCTTCTTTGACACTAATGTTGGCGTTGTGAATCTTAAAGTCGCGTAAAATCGCTTTTGTCGTGGCTTCGTCTACCGCGAGTTGATGCACCCCGCTGATCACAACGCCGCCGCGAGGTTTCTTAGCTATCGCGACATTTGGACGAGTTTGATTTATTCTGATTCCTGCCTCGTGCAGTTCCTTTTTTACAACGCTGACTTGATATTCGCTGAACTCGTCCACCACGATCAAGATTAGGTCAGCGGCTCGTACAACAGAGATAATCTCCCTTCCTCGGCCTTTTCCAGCTGCTGCACCACTTATGAGTCCTGGCACATCTAAGACTTGTACATGGGCTCCTTTATGCACCATCGACCCTGGGATGACGTGAAGCGTCGTAAAGTCATAAGTCCCAACTGGTGACTGAGCGTTTGTTAGGGCGTTCAGCAGGGTTGACTTGCCGGCAGACGGGTACCCTACCAGTACGCAGGTAGCGTCGCCGGACTTCCGAGGGGCATAGCCGAGTCCCTTTTGCGAACTCTTGGACTCCCGCTCCTCCTTCAGCCGCGCAAGTTTCGCTTTCAGACGGCCGATATGGAGTTGCGTCGCCTTGTTGTAGGGTGTGTCGCGTATCTCTCTCTCAATCTCGCTGATTTGCTCGGCTAAGGTGTCGCGATCTCCTTTTGGGGTCACCGTCATAAATGTCTATAGGGAATAGAAAGCTATGTTGTATCTCTTAAAAAAGCTAGCTTTTGCCTTGCGCGCTGACCTTGGTGTTCACTAAAACAAACTTCGTCTGCTCTCCACGGATAGCGACGAGATAAACGTGCGGCTCATTTGATGCCATGCACTCCATCCATTTCTTATGCAACGTACCGTCGAGGGAAATGGGGGGCGATCCGTTTCTCGCACGGAGCTCATTGACGCAGTGCACAAAATCTGATTCCGACAGGCGCGCGACTTTAGACTTAGTGCCTATGTTGCGAGGCCACCATACCTGTAGCTCTTTCCTAATATCGTTTATGATGCTGACATTGGGCATCTTACTGTCAAGGCCGTCGATGACCTCGACTTCACAGTCTCCGTCGTCTAAGCCATAATAGCATTTCGCCACAAATTTCGCTAGCTCTCGGTCGCGTTTTCCCAAAAATAAGTCCCATATTAATGTTTGTGATCAAAGTATTTCAACGTTGCGTAATAAGTCGGAACTGGTTCGCATTTCTCTCGGCAAATAATGGGGGGTCGCGTTTTCTCAAAACGAGTGGCTGTCAAAAGGGGATAGTCATAAGGGGCAGCGAGGTTTGCCCGTCGGGCAAATTGCCCTTCTACACGGGCGATCGCAATTGCGAAAACTTGTGTTCTTAGGCGACTAGAACCTCGCTTAAAGAGGCATCAAACCACGGCTTTCCGGAGCCTGAAAAACCCGTCTCCGCAATTCTACATGAGTAGTTCGATCCACTCGTCGAGCAGCGAACAGTACTCTGGATTGCACACTTCGTGGCATCCTATGCATGGAGCTATTTTGCCTTGCGCCAGAAGCATGTCGTGTCTTCCTTTTTCGTCGTCGCCTGCGTTCACTGTGTAGCACCTTTGACTGGGTTCAGCGACGTTATGGATAAAATGCTTTTTCGCCTCAATTGTTCTCTCAAAGTGGTTTTGGCAGCTCCGGGTTAGTCGTTCACAGGGTTTAGGAGAATGATGTTATTACCTCGAAGGACGACAGATCCTAGAACTCGGGACTTTTGTCCGTCAACAACTTCAGTCGTGTTGGTTAGATGTAAGTTTAAATAATCGTCTGCGCTCATCAAGAGCCCCTCGAGCACACATTTTTCGCCTTTCATCTCAACTTGGATCTTCGAACCAACCAGATTTTGAACCTTCTTTGCAGGGAACAATTTGAATCCTCACATAAAATTGGCTTTTCGAATACTTTAATATTATGTTCGCCATTTTCGGAAAAATTCGACGGCACAGCTTCGTCAGCTTGCCCCAAATTCTGGCTTCCATTCAGCCACCTTACGCCTGTGTTGATTCAGCCAAACTAAAAATAAACAACGAAGGCAACTAAGGCGGCGCACGAGAGCAAAATGATCGAGGCATTAGCAAGAAGGCTGTCATACTTGCACAGATGTGCCGAAAAGCGGCGACGACTAAGCGGCCAAAAGAGCGGACACCCAGAAAATGTCAGCGAATCGAGAAGAATATGGCTGGCAATGGCTGCCGCAACAGCGGGGACAACGATTGCGTCGAGTGGAGGGTACGGCGAGAGCAAGATGTAGGAAAGACAAGTGCAAGCCGTTGCTGTGAAGATCGAATGAGAAAGTCCACTCCTGTGACCGAAAGGTCGTAGTGGCAGACGCGCGTCGATGTCAGGCAACGACCCTAACAGCAGCGCGACCGTCGCAGAAAGCAGCAGCATCGATTTATTTGTCGCGGCTGGAGCAAGTGCGATCTCGCTTATGACGATGCAGAAAACGAAGGCGAAAATCGCGTGTGTCAAAGCTTTCACGCCACTGGTGTAAGAAGCGCTTTCGTTAAGTAGATATATGGTTGTACGTGCTGTACTTAGCTGTGCGCGCTCAAACGAGATATTTTGTGCGCGCTAACGCCAGCCATAGCCCGGTAGTGTAGCGGTCAATCATGTGAGACTCTGGATCTCACGACCACGGTTCGAATCCGTGCCGGGCTATCTGATTTATGTGAGCGTTTCGGTCCGTAATTTCCCGCGCGTGCGCTCCCACTCGTCAAGAGGGATACTGTACTTTTTTTCGATAGCATCTCGATAGACCGGACCGCTATTGTACGCGCAAAATGGGATCACCAATCCACCTGGAACCGCATAGTGAATGCCGCAGCGCTTCACCCGTTCGACGTCGTAGTTGTAAGCGTCCATGAAGTGCATACCGCCGACAAAAATGGTTTTTTTATGAAACTCTCCGAGCGCTTTGTAGTCGTGCTTCAGCAGGACCGTCTTAATCAATTCCTTGAAATGAATCGACTTGGGTTGATTCTCCTCTTTCACGAGCGAATTAAGCCTTAACAGTCCTTGCATGAGCGCTGCTGGCTTGCGTAGTATGCCGCCATTATTCAGCTTGTCCGCAAGCTTCAGGGTAAGTTCAAAGAACTTATCGACATCCACGAATCTGTTTATGGGGATGAGGTCCCCGTCCTCTATGAACAAGTATGTTGCGATGCCACAGTGCGGGTGTGTGCTAAACTCGATCTGAGGAGCCCCGGTGTATGCCTCTATCAGTTTTGAGATCGAAACCACGCAAGGCACGGGATAGAAGTCATCAGCCTTTATCCGTCCGTCGGTCTGCTGCTCGATGTTGAGCGCTAAATCAGGCAGCGTGAACCGCTGTGCGTTTCTCACAGCCGGCGGCAAATCGTTCGCAGCGCCTGTGAATGCCATTGGCTGGAAGTTGATCCCCCTAATGACATCCACGTTTTCAGCCGCAAACGAGACTATTCTGCCGACTTCGTGATCATTAAGTCCACGACCGATCGTAGGGACCAGCACTACGCCCTGGCCGACGTCTCTGCAGTTCTCTATCGCCTTCTTTTTGAGCTCGATAAGACTATCGGTCTGCTTTGATACCCCATTGAACTGGAGGTACACAGTACTGAGCCCGGCGCGTCTGAGTGTGCCTGCGAGTCTCTCATCTTTTGCGAGCTTGATACCATTCGTGGCGATTTGAGTCTGAATGAAACCCAAATCAACGGCCTTGCCTATGATCTCGGGGAGATCATCGCGCAGCGTCGGTTCGCCTCCGGAAAATTGCACCGCAAGCGCTGGCACAGGTCGTTCTTCGCGCAGGGTTCTGAGCATGTCGCTCAGCTGCTCGAACGTAGGCTCATAGACGTAACCTCGTGCGTGAGCGTTGGCGAAACACCATTCGCAGCGCAAGTTGCACCGATTCGTGACGTCCACATTGGCGAGACACGTTGACGTGAGATGGACGTCACAGAGGCCGCATTCGAGCGGGCACTCTTTGTGGAGGATCAGCTGCGGGTTTTGTACTCCGCTGCCTTTGTACGAAAATCGCTCGGCCTTATTGTACATGTCCACGCTAGACCAGTACAGCTCTTCGAAAACGCCGTGCTCAGGACATCTTTTGACCATCCACACTTGGCCATCCTTCGCATAGATTGTGGCCTCGATGGGCTTCAGGCATTCGTGGCACAAGGAGGTCGTGTGCTTAGGTAATGCGACAGGCGTTTCATAAACAGACATGCACTTCCCCGTTTCAGATAAAACTTCTATTTTGTAAGTATTATTATTTTGTGCTTTGACGCAGCGGGTGCTTGAACGCAGTTGCGCCGCGGTCAAACCAATCAGACGGCCTCGGAGACAGATTTAATACGTATGAAGCGCCTTTCGCAATGAATGCTCTCTCTCATTATAGATGCTCTGTGGTTGATGCTCCCCGCGTATGTACCTAATTCAAGCGCGGTTTTGTTCGCGGGAAGAACGCCGCTCGACCTTGGCCGGCACTTCGTCGATGGCAGAAGGATTTTTGGGCCAGGTAAGACCTTCAGAGGATTGATCGGCGGGACCCTGGCCGGCATCGCGATAGGTCTGCTTCAACAGCTGATAAGAACCGGCACTCATATTGGCGTACCCTCGTTTGAGCCTATCTCCGTGGTTATCACGTTAGCGCTGGGAGCTATGCTCGGAGACCTCATCAAGAGCTTTTTTAAGAGGAGGTTAGGCCTCGAACGGGGTGCCCCTCTGCCACTCGTCGATCAACTTGACTTTGTCATCGGCGCCTGGGTGCTCACGTATGTCTTTTTCACTGACTGGTTCATCCACAACTTCACGATCCCTATTATGATCGTAGTCCTGATTCTAAGTCCGCTCTTGCATCTTGCGGTTAATTTTGTAGGATTTAAACTCGGCAAGAAGAAAGAGCCGTGGTAGCTAGCAGAGCAGCTTCAACAGCAACGCCTTGTGGGCGTGCAATCGATTTTCAGCTTGGTCAAAAACGACTGAATGCGGCCCGTCCATCACTTCATCGGTGATCTCCTGTCCACGGTGCGCGGGAAGACAATGGAGCACGATCGCGTCGCTGTTTGCGGCATCGAGCACCGCGTTGTCAATGCGATATTTAGCAAAAGCGCGCGCGCGCACAGCAGCGGTCGCCTCATCTCCCATAGAAACCCAGGCGTCTGTGTACAAAACATCTGCAGCAGTGGCTGCTTCGAGCGGATCGCGCAGCACCCGCACAGAGGAAAGCTCTTGCCCGCGACGCAGAATCGCATCATTCGGCTCATAACCGAGTGGGCAGGCGACATCAATGTTCATGTCCATCAGCGCACACGACAGTATCGCTGAATTGCAGACATTGTTCCCATCTCCAATCCACGCGAGTTTCAAGCCACTAAGCCGCCCGCGCTTTTCGTAGATCGTCATCAAATCTGCAAGCAGCTGACAGGGATGCTCTACATTTGACAGGGCATTAATCACGGGGACTGAGGCGTTTTTGGCAAGGTCAATGATTGTTGAATGACTGTTCGCTCGCACGACGAGACAGCTTAGATATCGTGACAGGACTCGCGCGGTATCTGCAGTCGTCTCTCCTCGTCCCAGCTGCAGGTCATTCCAGTTTAAGTAGATGGGGTATCCGCCTAACTCGACCATCGCAACCTCAAACGCGGTTCGCGTGCGAGTTGACGGCTTCTCAAATATCATCCCGATGGTTTTGTGTTTTAGCCCATTCGAGAATATCCCTTGAGATCGCTCTCTTTTGACGCTGACAGCAAGCTCAATAATGTCGTATAGTTCTTTTTTTGTCAAATCGCCTATAGAAATGAGATTCTTCATGGGGAACCTACTAGCGCCTCAGCTACGTGCCTCTGATGTGCCGCATGTGTTCTATGCGACTTTGCACTAACTCTTTCTTTCCGATGTCGTGGCGGGCGAATACGTCGCCGGTGATGTAGGCAAGCGCATGCTCTGCTTGTTGTTCTGCGCTCTCTATCGTATCGGCGACGCCGAGGACGGCGAGAGCCCGAGACGTGGTCGTGACGATCACGCCGTCGCGATCATCAACGCTGGCGTAAAACAGCCAGGCATCGATGTGGTCCGTGTCGATACTGATGGCAGTTGGCTTGGGATTTGTCGGATACCCGGCGGGCACCACGTATTTGCAAACGGTGGCACTGAGGTCGTAATCGGGCTGCTTCAGCGCACCGTCAACAGCTGATTCTGCAACCTCAATGAAATCGGATGTGAGGAGTGGTAGGATGTTCATCGCCTCTGGATCGCCGAATCGGCAGTTGAACTCCACGACCATCGGGCCCGCTTTCGTGAGCATGAACTGACCATACAAAATGCCTTTGTACGTAATACCCTCATTTTGCAGAGCGTTTATGGTATCTTGCATTATGGCCACAGCATCTCGATAGTCATTCTCGCTCATGAACGGCAGAAGGTAGGATTTATCCGTGTAAGACCCCATACCTCCTGTATTCGGTCCGAGATCACCTTCAAACGCGCGCTTGTGGTCTTGTACCGCAGGCGCCGGCGCCAACGTGGTCCCGTCGACGAACGCTTGTACAGTGAATTCTTCTCCTGCAAGGCACTCCTCGATGACCACGGGACCGTGAAGCGTTTTTAGGTAATCGCTGCCCTCAGAATAGCTATTTATGATCACAACGCCCTTTCCACCGGTTAAGCCAACTGGCTTGATCACCAGCAAATATTCGTCGATGTTTGCTTTGATGAATTGATCTGCGTCCGTTAAATCGTCGAATAGCGCGTACTTAGGGCATCCTTTGATTCCTTTTTCGGACATGAAACTGCGAGCCCATCCTTTGTCGGATTCGATTAACGCTGCTTCTCTCGTAGGGCCAAACGCGCGCACACCGCGGCTTTCGAGTGCATCCACGAGCCCCTCGGCGAGAGGTGCTTCTGGTCCGATCACGACTAGGTCGACGTCGTGGGCATAGTCTGCGACCTTCTCTAAGTCAGTTTCGTTGACGAGCAAGTAATCTTTGCACAACTGAGCGATGCCTGGATTTTTGTACTTCATTGCAGCGTAAAGCGTTGGTTCTTCAACGCTTTGAGCAATCGCCATCGCTATGGCGTGTTCACGGCCGCCTGAACCTACTAGCAGGACCTTCATGGTGTGGGGGATAAGCTATTTTTCCGATAAAAAGTTATCTTGAGTTAGGCATATAAGCACAAGAAAACTCGTGCTTTGGGTCTCCATGGCCAACTTTATTGCGAGAAAACTTGATAAGATTGCTTGACTTAGATGCGCTAATGACTCCGAGTTGTTCAGCAGTTTATTCCGCGCTGCTGCAAGCAACAGCTATATGAGCTGCTAGATCACGATAAATTCTTCAAAAACCAGAAATCGCAACTTTTATAGATCATCACGATCGCCTATGTGTTGGGCCCCGAAACACTTCTAACGAGACGGTTGAATGTGCGGTATAGTGGGATGCATCGGCAATCGAAGCGTTACGCCTATCATCGTGGAATCACTGAAGCGCCTTGAGTATAGAGGTTACGACTCAGCTGGCATTGCTACGCTCAACGGCGCGGAAATTGATATCACGAAAACAGAAGGCAAGATCTCGGATCTTGAGAATATTTTAAATTTCACCAATAACGCCTGTGTTGGAATTGGCCACACCAGGTGGGCCACACACGGAATTCCGTCTTCCACTAACGCGCACCCGCACACCGACTGCAGCGGTAGCCTGGCGGTCGTGCACAACGGCATCATCGAGAACTTTCAGGGGCTAAAAGATGAACTCACGCGCAAAGGCCACATTTTTACCTCTGATACTGATACTGAAGTGCTAGCGCACCTTTGCGAAGACTGCTACAACGGCGATCTTGAAGCCGCGGTGCGGGAGGCGCTACGGCGTGTCGAAGGCTCATATGCCATTGCGGTAATATCTGATAACGAGCCTGACGTCATCATCGCTGCGAGAAAGGACAGCCCACTTATCGTGGGATTGGGGGAAGGAGAAAACTTCCTCGCGAGTGACATACCCGCGATACGGAAGTACACGAACAAGGTCTTATACATCAACGATGGCGAAATAGTCCGCCTTACCGGGGAGAGGGTCACTGTTTCAACGTTAGAAGGTTTGCACGTTGAAAAGCCCGTAACCATTGCGGACGGGACCATTCAAGATGCCGAGCGAGGCGGTTATGAGCACTTCATGCTCAAGGAGATCCATGAGCAGCCAAAGGCGTTGCGCGAGACCATGGAAGATCGCCTGTGCGAGCTCGAAGGCAGCATTGATTTCAAGGAACTTCATGCGCTCGAAGATGAGATAAAGAATATTGAGAGTCTTACGATCATCGCGTGCGGGACCTCTTACCACGCTGGGATCCTCGGCAAGTACGTGTTAGAAGAGTTGTTGCGGATCCCAGTCAGGGTGGAGTACAGCTCTGAGTTTAGGTACAACAATCTCCTCCCCGGCACACGATCGCTCGCCATCTGTATTAGCCAATCAGGTGAAACCGCAGACACCCTCGCCGCGATGAACGAGGCGAAATCGCAGGGCTATCTCACGCTCGCCATCACGAACGTCGTCGGAAGCACGATTACGCGAAAAGCCGACGAAATTTTGTTAACGAAATCCGGAATTGAAATTGGGGTCGCGGCTACCAAAACCTTCACCGCCCAGATACTGACGCTTTATATGTTTGGCGTCTATGTGGCGCGGCTGAAGAAGCTCATTGACGTTGAGACCTCGCGTCATATCATCACCTCAATGAAGTCCGTTCCGGGTCTGATAGAGTCGCTGCTCGACAACATCAGCAGCATCGAAAAGACCTCCTCTCGGATCTGCGAAGCAGACTGCTGCTATTTCATCGGACGGGGTTTTTGCTATCCCATCGCACTCGAAGGCGCGCTGAAGATGAAGGAGATCTCGTACATAAAGGCCGAGGGATTTCCGGCAGGTGAGCTGAAACACGGGCCTCTTGCTCTTATAACGGAGGGCACCCCTGTCATCGCCATCGTGCCGCAGGGCAAAACATACTACAAAACGCTTGGCAATATAAAAGAGGTAAAGGCCCGAAACGCCTTCGTTATTGCGATCGCGAACGCATCAGACGACGAGATCGGCAAGTACGTGGATTCGGTGATTCAGATCCCCGACGTTGACGAGTTATTCTCGCCGATGCTCGCTGCGGTCGTGCTGCAGCTCCTCGCGTACTACGCCGCGAAGCACATAGGCGCGGAGATCGACCAGCCTCGGAATCTCGCAAAGAGCGTGACTGTCGAATAGCTGCTACCCTTCGAGTTTTGTGTGTAACTAGGCCGCTCCAGGCCAACGGTTGATCGGCAGCAGCGAACATGTTGAGATAAGCTCATTCCGAGGACAACTGCTCTTAATCATGCAAAAGACTCAGCCGCCTTCGCTCATTCCGGATCTCCCTATTAGTGGCATTAAGCTCGTGGTCCACGGACCCGAACTTATCGATACGGGAAGAGTTGCTCTCGTGGTAGAGGCTTTGGGCGCTATAGGCCCTCTGCGAGTGCTCGCTGGAGGCACGATGGCCCGCGTTGCAGCGTTGGATAAGCATTTAACCTTTATCGACACTTCTCAAAACCTGCATACGAGTGATGCACTGAACGACGTTTCAGATAACGAGGTCCCAGTGCTCGCAAATTGTGGTAAAACTCCGTCTACAGGCTGTGTTTTTGGTCAGATAGTATCGTCGCGCGTGCGACGCTCCATTGTCCACGTAGAGGGACCTGGCTCAGTCCGTGGGAAGGTTATCGTTTGGCGCGGAGTTGATGGCGGTTTGTGGCGCTGCGTTCAGTATATCGCAGAGCAATTGTCCCATCGTTTATCGCTTGAGTTAGTTGAACAGAACAAAAAAGCATTACCTGTCGAACAAACGAGCGAAGTTATCACACGCCGCATACACGGCGCCAAGCCGGGAGAACTGTTGTTGATTGAAGGAATGGTTGTGGGAACCGCGGTGGATAGCGATGTCGTGATCAGCGCACAAAACGGCAGTATCGTGGACATAACAGGGGTCAATACGAAAGCCCACGGGCTGGAGAGAATTGGCGAGATTGATTTAATCAAGGCTTACGTCAAGAGCGGACAGCTCAGACGGGGTAATGAAACTTGTAACGAGCGTTCGATGCTGCCTGCTCGCCCGCTAAAACGTGGCACAGTGACATTTGTCAATCATTGCGCAGACAGAACCTTAGAATCTGTCGACGGAACCACGATTTGCGCGATTACTGTCGGAGACGATACGACAGCAATTTCTGGTGATGTCTTGTCACGTATTGGTATTCCCATCATTGGCATCACGGATGGCGACGACGACGGTCTTTATTCTGGTGCGTGCACGATTGAAGGCTCGGTCATTCTGCATCTGAACAACGCGAGTGACGATGACGTTGGGTTCGTGCTCGAACAGAGTGGCGCGCTCAGCGGACGAAACCATTCCTTGGCCGATGTCATAGCAATCGTCACGGATTTCTTATGCCGGCGCGGCGTTGAGTTTAGTAGCTTGCGCGCAAACAAGTAGCCAAATTTCGCCACCATCGCACATTGCGCAGGCTCTCGTCAAGCTGAGCAGCAATGATGTCGCGCGTTATTAGCCTGCAACTGCTCGGCCCGATGTCGCAGGCCGGAAACGTTTGTGCGCTTTTGTGCAGCGTGCGATTTGGGAATATTCGAATAGCAGAGCCGGTAGTTGGCTGCCATATTCGCTCCCGAAATGGCCTAAAAAGAGGTCTCTAAGATTTTTATAGTATTAGCGTTGATAAGTTTCATCTTATCTCTCTGAATGCACCAAAAGGAGGTTACTAGTTTGGCCAACGTAGTTGAGATGGCACCGTGCACTCGTGTCGAAGGGCACTCCAAGTTAGTTCTAGAGACAAACGATGACGGTATAGTGGAAAAAGGAAACTACTTCAGCATAACGCCGGTCCGGAACTTTGAGAAGTTCCTTATCGGCAAGCCGATGGAGTTCGCGCCACTAGCAACATCACGCATTTGCGGTATCTGTCCTATTACGCACTCGTGTGCTTCGGTTGAGGCTGTTGAAGACTCAATTGGGGTTGAGCCCCCGAAAGACGGCATGTTGCTACGAGAGCTGGCTGCCATTGCTAACAAAATGCACAGCCATCCGCTTCATAGCATTTTGATTTTCCCAGACTTTGGGTGTGGAATCGGCTACGACAAGAATGTCTATGCCGAAGCGATGAAGCGCTGTCAGGGGATGCGAAAGATCGCTCAGAACATCATCGACGTGGTCGGCGGCGAAGGGATTCACGCCCCAGACATCGTGATCGGCGGCATGCAACGCAACATCAGCGAGCTGGCGCGCAGTAAGCTGATGAGCAACCTAAGGACGTACGAAGAGCTCGCAAACGCACACGCAGACTTCATGATGGGACTTTTCAAGGACTCTGATTACCCAGCTGACATGGGAATGCACGAGTACAACGTGTTTGCGACACATTTGACGCACGGCGACCGAAAGGCGTTTCCGATGGACAACTTTAACGAAGAGCTGCCAAACAACTGGTACAGCTCTCTCGAGGTCGGCCAAGAGGCGAACAACACCATCTGCCTCATCGGCGGCGAACCCGTTGAAGTAGGTCCGCGCGCGCGTGCGGTCAAATTTAAAGGCTTCACGATGAAAGGTGCGATGGGCATCCAGATTGCGCGGATTCGAGAACTGAGTACGCTGCACCACCGCGCAGAGAACATCCTTGATGAGCTCAACACAAGTGGGGCGACTAAAGTAAGCGTCGCCGGCCTTGGCGATGGCAAGCTCGGAATCGGCATCAATGAAGCAGCGCGCGGCGCTAACGTTCATATGACAAAGGTCCTGGACGGCCGCATTCGCTACTACAACTGCCTTGTTCCTACGACTTGGAATTATCCAACAATCAGCAAGGCGCTCGAAGGAGACCACTACAAGTACGCAGAGCCGATAGTACGGGCATATGACCCATGCAATTCGTGTGCGACGCATATGATCGTGCTCGACCCTGAAAAAGCCGTGATTGAAGACAAACTGATCTGAAGTGAACGAATCGATTTGCGACGCTGAGGCGCTCGTAGCTTGCTGCGGAAACCCGCTCTATGGGGATAACGGCTTCGGGACGGCTCTCGTCCCGGTGCTAAAGCAAACGCTGGACGGCGCGACGCGTGTGAAAGTCGCCGACATCGGACGAGGCTATTTCTTGTTTGGAATTCTCGAATGCACCAAGCTCGTGTTGGTTGATTCGATAGATTTCGGCGGCTCTCCTGGGGAGCTTAAGAAATTGTCGACCGCTAATGTAGACGAAGAGCGTTACGCTGATCACCAGTGCTGGCAGACGTCGACACCGCTTAATGACCTTGAAGCGCGATGCGACGTCATAATCGTAGCGTGCCAGCCCAAGAGTTGGAAGCAAATCGAATTTGGACTCACGGATGAAGTGAAAGGATCAATTCCAGTCGCGACGGAGTTAATACGAAAGGAAGTAGAGGAGTTTTTATGAGCCCGTTTTGGAGGAAGGAGAAGAAATCTGACTCCGAGAACATCGTAGAGATGGAGAGGGCCAGCCCTCCGGCTGCAGAAGAGAAGACGGAGGCTGCTCAACCGAAAATTACAGTCAAACCTGCGGAAGCGGAGGCGGAGGTGAAAGAAATGGCTGCGGCAAAACCAAAAGTACTGACATCAGTATTTAGCGGATGCACTGGATGTCTCATATCGCTAACGGATAACTACGACATTTTGCTCGATTTGCTCGATGCGATAGACTACAGATATGAGACGACGCTTGCAGACGCGAGAGAGGTGCCCGACGAACAAATGGACATCGCCATTGTTCACGGTTCAATCTGTCTGCAAGACAAGCGACAAGTAGACGAGATACGGAAAATAAGACAGAATTCGACGTTTTTGGTCGCCCTAGGGGGCTGTGCGACGACAGGAAACGTGACGCGATATAGCGTCGGAGGACAGGCGGCGAAGCCGTCACACGAATCCTTCGTTCCGGTGTCCAGCCTCGTTAAGGTCGATTTCGCGCTTCCGGGATGCCCAACAGGGCCCGAGGCGATCGCAAACACCATTCTCGCTGCCGTCGGTGGGGACCTCGATTACCTGAAGCCCTTGGCCGAGCTCGCGGGATTTGCGTGCGGCTGTGACCTCCTCACGAAAATCATCGGAAACGGACTTTGCATCGGGTGTGGCACCTGTGCCATGTCGTGCCCGACACGTGCGATCGACATGGATTATGGGCGCCCGCACGTGAACCAAGAGCTCTGCATAAAGTGCGGCACGTGCTACGCGCAATGTCCTAGGAGTTTTGAGCCGACATTTGACATGATTGAGAAGCGGCTCATGGGGGTGGAGTAGATGGTTCTCGGCAAGTACCTCGACATTATGACCGTGAGGACGAACGACAAGACGCTTCAAAGAAAGTCACAAGACGGCGGGATAGTCAGTGCGCTTCTCATCCACGCACTTGAAACTGGCGTGATCGAAGGCGCAGTGGTCGCCATGCCGACAGACGAGCCTTGGAACCCAGAACCCTACGTCGCGACGACGCCCGAGGAGATTATCGCTGCGGCCGGCACAAAATATGTCCTCTGCCCGCTAAACAACGCGCTTAAGATGGCCGCACGTGAGTACGGTCTCGATAAGATCGGAATGGTCGGAATGCACTGCCTGACCTACGCCGTTCGGAAGATGCAGCTCTACCCGTTTGGAGCAAGACACCTGCCGAACAAAATGGCACTGCTTCTGGGCATATTCTGCACCGAGAACTTCCACTACGAGGGCATCAAGGCGATCATTGAGGAGCTCCACAAAGTGAACTTAGAGCAGGTCGCCAAGATGGACGTCTCAAGAGGTAAGATGATCGTCTCAACGACGATGGGTGAGCAGGTGGAAGTCCCCGTGAAGCTGACTCACAACTACGTCCAGCCAGGCTGCTACATCTGTCCAGATCTAACCGCGCGAACTGCGGACATCTCGACGGGGTCCATAGGCTCGCCGGAAGGATGGTCGACTGTAATGCCGCGGACTAAAGTTGGCAAAGATCTCTTCCAGAGCGCCGTTGACATGGGCCTCTTTGAGACAAAGCCGATAGATCCGGGCAAGACCGGCATGGAGATGCTCACAAAGCTCTCGCAGAACAAGTGGGACCGCTCTGAGAAGACCAGAGCACAAAGAACGGAAATTAACCTTCCAAATCCGTTCTAACCCCTCTTTTTTTATTTTTTGCAAACTTTTATATTTTTTGAATTATAATTCGATTTATAGAACTGCTACCTAGGGTAATCAAATGGAGCTGCTCGCAGATGTCGGAGGGAAGCCCGGGGTTGACTGTCGCGGGTTTTGCAGTTACTGTTACTTTAGGAAGGTAAAGGACTTTAAGCCGTTTGGGTGCCGTTTTTGTTCGCCCCTCAGCGAAGGCTGTGACTACTGCAGTAGAGCAATCGCAGAGACGTATCCAGGATTTAAGCCACTTTTGCGCGTCGCACAAGATATCCACGCCACCCTGAAGATGAGCGCTAGTGACCCGGAAAAAGTCACGATTAGTGGTGGCGGAGACGTCAGCTGCTATCCCGATCTACTCGAGCTGGCCGAATTGCTTGCGAGTCTCGAAGTGCCGATCCATCTCGGATATACGAGTGCGAAAGGCTTTGACAGTCCTGAAGTCGCTGAAAAACTAGTCCATCATAACATCAGTGAAGTATCATTCACCGTTTTTGCCACCTCCCCTCACCTGCGCAAACGCTACATGGGAGATCCTTCACCTGAGGCTTCACTCCAATGCCTGTCGACCTTCTGTGCGTCTTGTGACGTGTATGCCGCGGCCGTGATTATCCCAGGGGTCAACGACGGTGACGTCCTGAGGAGAACGTGTGATGATCTTGAGGGCATGGGCGCGCGAGGCTTGATCTTGATGCGGTTCGCAAACCGCGTGAAGGAGGGCCTCATTCTGGGGAACGCGCCGATAATGCGCGACGTTGAATCGCAGGCGATTGAGAGCTTCAAAGAACTCGTCACTCGCATCAACAACGCGTACAGCTTCCGAGTCACCGGGACCCCGTTGTGGGACCCCGAAATAGGATCGCCTTTTTACGTGGCAAGCAATCCCGAAGCGCACCTCGCAAGAACTGAAAAGCGTGCTACCGTGATTACTGGGTCTGTAGCAGGGCCATATCTCACTGCCATATTCAGGCGGATAGCCCCGAACGTGAATGTTGTGAGCACCGAAAAAGAAATCGCCTGTTTGATTACGCTTGACGACATTCAGAAGCTGGATCTAGCATCTATAAATGAGACGGTTATTATTCCCGGTCGAGCGATGGTGCATGACACGGCAGCTGCTGCGGCGCTGCGCGCCGACGGACTGTACCGAATTGTGCGACGAGGACCCGAACAACTCACGGTAGACGGCGAGATGAGCATCGGTCTAGGGCGTGCAGAAGTCTTGGAGCACGAGAAAGCAGGCTTCAACGAGTTAATCCGGATGATCAATGCCGTCGGCACGTGAGAAAAAAGAACGCCTGAGCACTGGTTAGTTGAGCAAGTAAGTGCACTAACGACTGCGGCTAGAGAGCAAATCCTGCGACGGATTTTGTTTTGATTTTCAAGATAAGATATTCGCGCATAAACGACGCTTTGACGTCCGCCACGTCTGACAAGGTCGGGCCTTCAATGAATTTCACGTTTCGTATTTTCTCATAGTACTCGTCGTAAGGAAGCTTGATGCGCATACCATCGAGATGCATCGTAATCGGCGTCGGGGAAAGGCTTTCCCCGACTTCTGGCACTTGTTGTGAGATTTCATCCATAACCCGAAACGGGCTCACTGATAACGGATCCTTCTCGAGTTCCTCGCGTCGTTCATCCAGGGCCTTGCTAATCATTTCGACGATGCCGTCTAAAATTGCGAATTCAGACTCTCGATGGAAGCCTTTTGCACGCCGTCCTATTCCCCCGATATACGCGTACGCGTATGGAACTGCGTCACAGTTGGGACCGCCGGTTACAATCGCGGGAACGTCGAGATCTTCATAGAGCTGATATTTGACATCTGTGATGCAGCTTAGAAAATCTCCGAGAACAAACAGCGCTAAATCATGCTCGTTTATTAGCCCGCGCTCGCTTTTCGTTAGTTGGGCTGCCCTGCGCCCCACGCCGCGCGCCAAGCCAATGATGTTCGTCTTAGCGCCGTTTCTTCGAAGATATTCTGCGATATCGCAGGTTGGATGAGGCATATGGTGATACGCGAGACTTGGAGCGACAACTGCGATTTCCGTGCCTATAAGGGGGGCTCTGGTGATCGTTCCCAAAAGTTCTGCTCCTTTTTGCTCCACCGCGCCAATATCATCAGCTGGAACGAGTATCAGCAGCACGACTTCGAGCTGCATCACGTTTTTTTGGAGAATGTGACCCCCGAGATCCTCAACAAGCTCTATCAGCTCGTCATGTCGGTACACACCGCCGGTATACATGAGGGGCTCTAGCATATTACGCTCCTGCCCGATTGAGCAAGCTGTGTCCTTTGTCGATCCACTCTTGTTTGATCGGTTCCTCGGACGCTATGAACAAGATGTAGTCATCTGTAATGTCGTGCTTAATGATTCTGTACCCTTCAGGGGCGATGCGCCTGATGGAATCGATGACCTTGCGCTTCAGTTCGGCCGCGGGTTCAAAAATAGTTTCGTCAGGAATATCCTCATCAGTGGCGACCAGCAGCGTGTATCGGTCAAGCTGCAAGAGGTTGGCCTTCCCGTAACGCTCTACCAGCTTATCGAGCAGGTCGTTGACGTACCGTTCGTTCTTGATATCCAACTTCAGTCCGTCGTCGGTATGTGTCATCGTGGCAACGTCAGAGACCTTTATATCCGGAAGTGCGACGGCCAGCTTACCGTACAAAATAAACACTGGCTCGTCGGGATCGATGAAGATTCTGATGCTGCGCAGTGACTGGGCGACGTCAAGGTCGGATAAGATGTCTGACGTCAATTCTTCGATCATGCGGGCCCCTTGCTCATCAGGAGATTTCACCACCACTTTTTCAGAATCGATCATGTCCTGAGTGATTCCTTTTTGAAGCTCGCTCGCTTCAAAAACGTTTTGTCTTTGTGGGTCTCATTCCACGAACCCGCTGGAAAGTAGCGCTGATCCGACCGCACCTATGTATTGCGAGTGCTGAGGCACGACGACAGTGGCCCTGAGCAAATCTCTCATCGCTTCGACTAGACCGCTTATGAGGGATGTCCCTCCGACCATGATTACAGGTTCCACAATCTCTAGCTCTTGAAGCTGCTGTTCAAAGACCTGTTCTGCGACGCTATAGCACGCCGCACTCGCGACGTCTTCCTTGCTCGCTCCGAGCGATAGTGCGTTGACAAGGCTTTGCGTCCCAAAAACTATGCAGTAGCTGTTCATGGCTAGGCGGCTATGGTCTCCTTTGGACGCCATCGGGCCTAGCTCGCTAATGTCGACCCCGAGACGACGAGCGGTCATGTCGAGAAAACGACCAGACGCGCCTGCACAAATTCCGCCCATCGTGAAGCTGCCGGGAATGCCATCTATGACTGAGATGGCCTTATTATCCATGCCGCCTATGTCGATGACAGTTGCGGGCCCTTTCTGTTTCTCAGCGAGATACACCGCTCCCTTAGAGTTTACAGTCAGCTCTTCTTGAACGAGCTCAGCTTTCATCGCGTCACCGATGAGGAGCCGACCGTAACCAGTAGTCCCAAGTGCCTCAATTTCGGATTTTTTCACTCCGGCCATGTCAAGTGCTGTGGCGTACGCAAGTTCGGCGCTCTTCAGCACTTCGGTAGTGTCGACCCAGCCAACCCCGATAATTTCGTTATCCTGCATCACCACCGCTTTCGTGGTGGTCGATCCTGAGTCGATGCCGGCGGTCAATCCCGTCTGTTTTTCCCGCGCGAGCAAGGTTCGTCTGAGCGCGGTCGTGACAAGAGCCTCCATCCGAGTAAGGAGCGTTTCTGCAGTGGTCCGTTCGGTAAATGAGTAACTGATCACTGGCAAATGTGCGCGCTCATGGATGTAGCGCCGCAGCTCGCTGCGCGTTATCGCTCCTTCAGCGCATCGAAAACACGTAGTTATGAATACCGCGTCAACTGGGAAGCCTCCGTCGACAATAGACTTGGCCCGTGCGATCATTAGCTGCAGGTCAGGGCTGGCGACTTCTAAGCCCCACTCGGCAACCGCATCTTTGATCGTGTCGGTGTCAACTTCGGGGTAAACTATCTCAGCGTTAACAGATTCAACAGCGTGTTGGATCTCGTTTTGGATCCCACTGTATTCCGAGCCACAGGAGAGATGCGCTATTCTGATTTTTCGCGTCACGCGAGCACCTCGGCTTGGCGAGTTAGGGACTCGCAGAAGTCCCGTATCTTTCGCACAAATTCACGCGCTTCGTCATCATTTGTTGGATAGGTGAGTTCCAGGCGCGGAATATCCTTTCTGCGAATGATATACTTCACCAACTCATTCGTTCGCGCGCATCCCATGCATCCAAACGAGTAGTCGGCCTCATGCACGATAATAGCGGCTTCAGCTTCTTCTATCAAAGGGTCAAGGAGGGCCATCCGCCCACGCACGCCAGGCGGGACGTCCACGGCTGCGTACTTAAGGCCTTTCTTCGGATCCTCTGGCGTGACGTTAATTGGTGGGCTATCGATTCCGACTTCCTTTATCTTCTGTCGGATGACGCGCATCAGCGTTAATGGTTCGTGACCGAATCGAGAGACCAAATCAGATAGAATCAGACTGTTTGATGGATATATGAGTATTTTAGCCATTGATGCCCTCTTTCGACTGCTCTTCAATAATTTCGATAAAGCGGTTAATCTTGAGCTTGTCGCGCTTTTTTTCTTCCTTCGCTTGAGGCGGTTCTTCGATGGTCTCTAAACCGAACGATATACGAGGCAAAATAGCAGACTCCTTCTCAAGCTGGTGGAACCCTGGCCGAGGGCCGCCCCCTCTCACGGCACGACATCTTCGCGAATCGCCTGGCGGGAAGCCGCGATCCTTAACAAAAATCCCTGAAGGATCGAGCCTTCTCAGCTCTTCCACAGTCTCGTTGACCGCTCTCTCTGATCCCGTGACAATCAGGCCGAAACAGGTCTCTTTCACGATGGCGTCTGTTGAGAGTTCATAGGCCCGTAGCGCCAATTCGCTAGGCAAAATTGGGCTCGAATCAGCGAGAACAACCATCTTTGTAATTTCATCCAACACCATTGCACCACTCATTACAAAATATAAGTATGTTCGCGGCCAATATTATATTTATCTAAAAATATAAATCACAGAGTTTCGTAAACGTAAATCGTGTCGTTTTCGTGCACTTTTTCCAGTGGCTTGAGATGCACCATCCTCCCGACGATGTTGGTGCTGTTAAACCGCTCCCCGGTTGGCCCGTACCTTTCGTTGTCCTCGAGCCGCACGCCGATCAAACCTGCATACTTGGTGGACCGATTCGAGACCCCGATTTCGCCACTGCTCACTTTTTTGGCCGGCGTGTTTTCCGGAACAATGTCAAACTTCTCAGCGGTCTGGGCGCGGAACATGACGGTCTTACCATATTTGACATAAGCTTGTAAAGAGCCTACCGGATTATCCCTTAAACCCGTAGCGGTCCTCACGAATGCGACGGTTTTAGGAGCACGATCATCATAAAGCTCAATCTTGATCAGTTTGTCTGCTGGGACCGCAAACGTTTTCACGTGTTTCGCATTCAGAATGTCGATGGTGTTAAGAGGTGATTGACGCACGACGACGGCATCGTCGCCGTTGTACCCTTCGCGTTCAATAGACACGCCCAGTTTGCTGACACGATCCTCAATCTCAGCGGCCCTCGACCCTAACAGCATGATACGAGTTGGATCAGTATGAACGCGCAGCCTCTGTCCCGCGGCGGCGATTTTGATAAGCTCTAGCCCCTCGCTTACGTAGCCGATGACCGAATGGCTCGAATTTGACGGCGTATCTCTTTTATAAATAAACACATTGCCTCGGTCATTTCCGGAGGTTCGGATAGTGATCGCCCCCTCACTCCTCGTATCTAGCATCTCAAAAGAGGAGGAGCGACCGCGTAAGCGCGTACACACGACATAGGTATTTGTTACCGCATCCACTTGATAGTAGCCATCCTTCGCGAGCGCCAAAAAGTGTTCTACCCCTTCCGGAGCTTCTCTTGAAAGTGCGGCCTTGAAATAGGTGTAGACTTCCATTCCATCTTCGAGTTCGAGTTCAAAGTCCGAGGTTGTGAACTTGTCGGTGATGTATTCTAGTCGCTCGACCGGCTCGATTCTTTGAAGTTCGTCTCCATTCTCGAGCTTCTCAAGGACGTTTCTGCCTGCCACCGTTTTTCCGACGAGGATGTTGGTTCCGTACGAGCCGGTATGTCTTCTCTTGATAAACGAAAGATACGTATTTGCGCTGTCAAAACCACCAAGGCTATAAGTAACATCCCATCGGTCGTACTCTCGTTCACTGCGTTCGACTCCAAGATCGCTCGCAACGGGCCCAGCCGATACTATCTGTGGTTGAGACCAATGGACTTTCGTCCCAGCAAAATTTCTGAAGGTGCGCAGCCAAAGCTGCCTGCTCGGCTCGTTGACCTCAATTCTGATCTCACCCTTGTTTGTGTAAATCGCGTATTCCTTGACGACGTCGAGCTTTTCCGTTTTTCGCCCTTTTATGATCCCGGCAAGCAGCCAGTCGCGATGAGGGGTGTGGGTGCGTTCGAGCGCATCGCGCAAGGTGCGAGTTGCACTATCGAGCACAACTTGTTTCCCGTCGAGAAGGATGAACTTGGCGCACATACCTACTGTTGGGCCACTAGGTGGCCGCTTTCTCGTGCTCTGTCAGTGCGTCAAGCACTTGGGCCGTGGGTCCAATGGAGATGATCTTGCCCCCGCGCATTAGCGCGGCCCGGTCACAGACCTCTTTGACAAAATCGAGATCGTGCGAAACGATCATAAACGTCTCGCCGATTTCTGCGCGGGCGTTCAGAATAGAGTTTGACACGTCTTTCTTGGTGATCGGGTCCATCGTTCCCGTCGGCTCATCGAGTATGACAAGATTCGGCTCACGGATAAGGACCTGTGCGAGAGCTACCCGGTGGCGTTCACCCTGACTCAGCTCGTCGGGCACCTTCGAGAGAATGCTCTGACTCTTCGACTCGCTGAACCCAGCCGCCGTCAATGTCTGCACCGCCTTGTGCTCTGAAAGTTCAGCTGGAAGCTCTAATCCTATGCTGCTCGTCAGGTTATCCAATACATCGCGGAATGGATAAAGATCATATTCTTGGTAAAGCACACCAATATACGGCTTGGCTCGTCCTCGGTTATCGGGGCCGGGCAACGTCATGTCAACCCAATCATCTCCGATGCGCACCTCTACCTCGCCATTCGTCGGCTCGAGCACGCCCGCGATGATCTTGGACACGCTAGTTTTTCCCGCTCCGCTCAACCCAATGAGGCCAAAGACTTCTCCTTCTTGGACACCAAACGAAACGTTGTTGACGGCTCTGATCACGCCTCGATCGAGCGTGACGTACTTCTTTTCAAGCTCCGCCACTTTGACGATCGTTTCTCCAGAGGTGACTTCATGTCGCTTTATCTCTCCGACAGTGCTCAAAAACTCATCGACGACTTCTTTAGGGGCGCCTTCCTTGGTGATTCTGCCATCATCAAGCAGTATCGCCCTGTCAGCTATGGATTCGACGTCTTCGGGGAGGTGCGAGGTAACGAGGACCGCCATATCGTTCGTCTTAGCCTCGTGCTGAATAATTCTGTGGATGATTTCTGCCGTCTTTCGGTCCAGCGTGCCAGTTGGTTCATCAGCTAGCAAGACGATTGGCGATCTTGCAAGCTGGCGGGCCAAAACAACCCGCTGCTTCTCGCCACCGCTAAGGTCGCGCGCAACGTGCATCATGCGATGCGACAGCCTCACTTCATCAATGAGCTCAGAAGCTTTGTATATCGCTTCAGAATCGCCGTAGCCGCGTTCTGTGAAGCTTCTCATGACATTCTCAATCGCGCGCTCGTCTCCATAAAGCGCGAAAGTGCGCTGCAGCATAATCGCGACGCGGTTTCTGACGTCCCGTTGAAGGTCACTCTCTCCCTCAGCCCACGCGTCAAGTCGGAAGAACTGCATCTTTTCTGTGCAGGTAGGACAAGGTTGGCCAGCTCTGCTCGGGACGTCCGCGTGTCGACAAGTCTGGCAGTACGCGACGTTGTAATAGATCTTGCCGCTTGTTGGCTTGTACTCTTTCAGTCCTCGTATCGCGTGCAACAAGACGGTTTTTCCGGCCCCACTCTTGCCGATGATGCCGAGAACCTCGCCCTCGTCGAGCGTGAAACTGATGCCTTTCAATATCTCAAATTCGCCGAACGTTTTGACTAAGTTTTCGACTTCCAACAAGACAGCCATTACTGTGTTGCCTCCTTAGACCCCTTACGGGTATAACCGTTATTTGTAATAATGTTTTTTAATATGCCAGGCAAGAGTGCCAAGTCCTTTATTACGAGATCGGCTGCCTCATAGAGAGTTTTTGGCCGCTCCTCTTTCTGCTGCACTGTTAAAACGCCCAGGTCAGCTGCTTTCAGCGCAGGGATGTCGTTTATTCCGTCGCCCACCATTACGACGTAATCATATTCCTCTTTAAGGTCGTAAACTAATCGCTCTTTGGCGTCTGGGCTGGCGATGTCTCTCACGTTCTCATAGGGAACACCAATGCGGTCGGCGAGCGCATAGAGGGTGTTTTTTGCGTCGCCAGACGCAACGTAGATATCAGCGCCACTACGCCTGAGCTCATCGATCACGGGACGAGCCGATTCGAAGAGTTCTCCGCAGGTGGCGAGAACGTACGGGATGCGGCCTTCGTCGACATCTACAATTGCAGCGACGCCGGTGAAGTACGACGCGCTACAACTTTTGTTCACTTCGTCTACTACATCGACGAGATCCGCTACGCGGGTCTTCGCGTCTCGTGCGACGGCGCGCAACACGTTCTCCTTTGGAACCGGCAGATTGGCGCAAACGACCATTAAATCAACATTGTATCGGTCCAAGAACTCTGCGATAGACAAATGAGTGGGGACTCCGTCCAAGTCAGTTGGAACGTCCAGCTGAAACACGGCAAGCACGTAGTCCAGTCGGGAACCTACGAAGCTGAGGGACACTATTTGGTGCAAGAACGTGCCTTGCTCAATATCTTTCGCTACGCGATATTTTTCGAGCAGCGTACCCGCGCAGTCAAACACAACGGCAAACCGTTTCATCGGATACCTTGGAGGCGTTGCAATCCTCTGTATGAGAATGGCCGAATCGCGAAAAATTTCGTGAAATGATAATCAAATAAAGCTCTCAAGCGAGCATCACCCGTTTATAAGCTCACTTGCTGCTTTCAGGGGCAACGTCATCAGAAACTATGATTATATCGCCAACGCTTATGATTTTCGACCAAGGAACAACGGTATCCCCTTTGAGCATTCCTTTTGAGACATCCAGCGAAATTTCTTTGTTGTCCCAGTTTATAAGGACGTCTTTAACCTTGCCGATATTGACCCCGCTCAGCGTTGAAACGTCCTTGTGCAATACTCCACGCGTCATGGTGACACCAGTTACATAATGCACGTCGCGTTACGTATAAAAAATGTTCCTTAAAGCATCGTTAAGTCCCAATCCCTGCGCTATCAGGATTTTCGCAAGAGCAGGCGGCAGCGTGAGCACCCAAACATTCAGCCGAGCAGTGGAGAAAGCCTATAGCGCTGGTCTTCGTGAACTGAACACCTTGCGGCGCACGCTCGACAGAATAACATTTTAAGGGTGCTTTTCAGGCCTTCTCTGCATCGATCACGCCTGGTGCACGGTCTATTGGCAGCTCCTGCTCTCGAATACTCAGCGGTGTCGCGTTATACCAAAAGCTGTTGAAGAGCTCCTTTTCGATAAATATGAACTCAGAAATATCCGTTTTGAATGCTGACTTGTACGTTACATTATCTAGGTCGCCTGTGTCATAAATATAGCTCGTGCCGAGCAGCTTATCATCATCGGAAATAAATATGGCTGCTCCGGTCTCTGTTTCAAGATGGCGAATCTCAAAATACTTCGTGAGAAGGCGAGCTTCTTCGATGTTGACGCTTTCGATCGGCGCAAGCAAGCGATACGTAATTTTGGGCATGTCTCTGTCCTTAATTAGATTGTAGAGCCTTTTGACCCCCATTCTAGTTTGAATTACGTTGAACTCACTTTTGGATCGGTCAAGCATCTCGTAGAACGCTTTATAGACGTTTTCGCGCTTCTTGATAACTTCTATCGTTTGGACAATCCGTCCTGCAATCAGCTCTTGCTCTCGGTAACGCAGCTCGATTCCTGAGTGCCACATGTCTTCCATCATCGAGTGTTGGGTTTCAACAAAGCTCTGGGTATTAGTGTACACTGAGTTATAAAGCTCAGCACCCTTTTCACTGAAAGAGTAAAGCAACACTTGCATTGCTTGCTGGTCGATGATAACGCCTGTGCTGCGCACGATCTGAGGGATATGGCGCACATCGGCCCGTTCTGCGATCTCCTGCGCAGCTTGCAGGTTGTCCTTGTTTATCTCGGCCATAACGAGAACGTCGATGCCTCGTTGCCGAGCGTCCTTTGGAATCAATGGCGCTAAAATCGGCAAAGCCTCGCTTCTGATCCATAAGAATATCTCTTTTTGGGCAGTTTCAATGAGTGATTCAAAATCTTCGAGAATCTCTTGGTAGTCCGTAATGACCCGCGTCACTTCGACCGGCTTACCAGTTTCTATCTCTTGAATTCTCAGACGGGCATCGATTCCTCCGTCCCAGAGTGTTCGAAACAGTGAACTTTGGATCTCGATAAATCCGGTATTGTTCGACCATAACGAGGGGGTGAGTTCCACGCGCTCTAACTCAGAGAGATCCTTTGTTACACCGGTGTACATCGCCTCTTTGCAGTCAGAAATAACGACCGTGATGTTACTCATCATTGGTGCGTGTCGTATCTTAAAAAACGCAGACAGCTGCTTCACTACATCGATGTTGTTTGGCGTGATCGGTAGCAGAATCTTGAGGTCTTCGATCTTGCACTTGCCCCCCTCATCGACAAAATAGTCATAAAGCATCTTATCCCAGCGAAGTATCCAAAACTCGGTGGAGATGATCCATAGTCTTTTTTCGGTCGCATGGAACATCTCAAGCCGCCGGTCGATAATATCGTCTTTATCGTACAGAACGGTAAAGCCTTCTTCGATCGGACACCATTCGGCAGGCAACCCCTGCGCTTTAGTGCGCTCAACGTCCCAGAGCTCGAGCAGCTTATCGCGTGCCTCGTTAAGCCGCTGCAGCTTTGCGGCCTCCTTACCAAAGGCAGGGTTTAACAATGCAGAGGGGTACGCAGCCACAAATGTTTCTGGGCTTGTAGAGATGCGCTTGGCAAGCCCCTCTTTCGTCAGTTCTCGCAGGATGACATTGGCACGATGACCCGTGAGGTGAAGGGATTCTGCGACTTCAGCTGCCGTTCGTCGCCCAGTTTGAAGCAGCTGAAGATACACCTCGCCCTCTTCCTTTTTGAGGCCAAATTGTGAAAAAAGAGTCAGTATTTCTGCTGCCAATTTTGCCCCCGTCGCCTCAGCTCACCAGTACGAGTCGCGGGTCTTTGAAACCCTTGTCGCGATCGCTTAGCGATCTCTCTGAAAATAGCACTGCTTCCATTTTTTTGACTTACAGGTTACGCGAGGCGTTTTCCTGCGTTTGACCCCGGAGCCAGATCGTACACTTCTGTCACCTTCACTATTGCACAGCCCTTTGCCGGCAATTTCTCATTTCGGCTTTTGATCTTTTGTTTCATCACGTCAAAATCAGGGCCTTCGGTGACATAGTTCGCTGTGCCCTTTACTTGGTAGCCTTCATAGCCTTCCCACGACGTAAGGGCGACGCTACAATCTGGTTTGCTCAAGTTATCAGCAGTTTTGTGCCAATAGTTGTCGCCTACGAGAATGGTCTCGGCGTCTTTTACGATAACGAATTGGTTTGGTACAACGTTCGGTACACCAGAATCACTCACCGTTGCGAACACTACAGTTTTCACCGCGTTAATGTTGTTAACCACCTTGTCTGGCAGGTTTGTCATCATCCGCACCTCCATTTAATGTTCATTGGTAGAGCACTCAGCGATAATAAAAACCTTTCTCCGGCGCGAAAAACGACTGATAAGGGGCATTAAGAATATTAGCTGGACCTGTTCAAGAGCTAGCTCGCACCGCCTTCAAGACTAGACGCTGCTACAAGTGCAGCCGCAATTATGCGCATCTCCGCGGCATCAAGCTAAGCTAAAAATTAAGGGATCAAGGCGCGTAACTGCATGCTAGAAAAAGTGGCATATTCAAGCAAGTGCATACGGAGAGCGCGTGACTAGAAAGTACGTGCTGGATGCCCCGGTATTCATTTATGGGGCTCACCTCATCGGCGTCACATACACCGTTCCTGAAGTAACCCGCGAATTGAAGAGTTCTCGCGCGGAAATCGTACTGCAGGAGTTTTTAAGGGAAGGGCTGAAAATCGAAGAGCCATCGAAAAAAGCCGTACGTCTTGTCACAGAAAAGGCTAAGTCGACCGGTGAGCATCTTAGGCTATCTCAAGCCGACATTGACGTGCTGGCAAAGGCACTTGAAGTCAACGGCACGGTCGTTACCGATGATTATTCGGTTCAAAATGTCGCAGCGCAGCTCGGGGTAGAAACGCAGCAAATCTTGCAGCCACCCATTAAACAAGTGATCAAGTGGGGACGCAGGTGTGTCGGATGTGGTCGGGTGTATAAAACGGCAGAAGTCTGTCCGGTCTGCGGGTCTGAAGTGAGACTCAAGCCGATGAAGAAGTGATTCTTCACAGGTACGGAGGAGGAACATGAACGATTTGAATGACCTGATAACCAAAGCGCAAGAATTGCGCGAGAAAGGGTTGCGTTCTGGCGAGATAGCGGACGAACTAAACATATCACGAGAAACTGCAACGTGGCTTCTCACCCGCTCCAAGAGCTCGCAAGAACCAGTGCCGAAGGACATCTATGTAAACTGGAGCGAGATTGGAGAAAACGCGGAACGACTGAGATTTGTCTCACTAGCGTTAGTAGACATGATCTTGGAGACGGGCGATCCTGATGTCGTAATCGGAGTTGCACTGAGTGGGTTGCCGCTTGCGACACTTGTCGCTGATGAAATAGGAGCAGAGCTCGCAGTGTTTGTCCCGCAGAAGCAAAAAGGGTCTGAGGACGACGGGATCAAGGGCTCATTCAGTCAAAACTTTGCCGATATTGCGGAGAAAAGCTGCGCGATCGTGGACGACGTCATAACGACCGGAAGCACGGCGACCGAAATCATCGAGAGCATAAAAGAGATGCGAGCGACGCCGTTGGCGATAGCCGTCCTTATTAACAAAAAGGGAATTGATCAAGTCCAGAATGTTCCAATTAGGTCACTTGTTCAAATAACCATCTTCTAATCGTTTTAGGCTCAGCGCTGGGAGTGCAAGTGGCAACTTCCGAACTTGATGAAATCAGGGCGATTGAGAGGAAGTGGCAGGATCGTTGGTTTCGCGATAGGATATTCGAGCCAAAGAGCGCGGGCCCAAAGAAGTTCTTCCTGACAACGCCGTATCCATATACAAGCGGACCGCAGCATATTGGCCATACGCGGACCTATAACGTAGCGGACATTCACGCGCGGTTCATGCGAATGAACGGTCACAACGTGCTGTGGCCGATGGCTTGGCACATTACCGGAACCCCGATCCTCGCAATAAGCTCGTGCATCGAACGCCGCGAAAGCGCGACGATAGCGCTTTACAAGAGCTATGTTCGACTCTATGAGGATGATGAATCGCGCGTTGAGGAGATTGTCGATTCGTTTGAGGACCCGTGGAACATTGCCAACTACTTTTCTGCCAAGATCGCGCCTGATTTCAAGAAGATGGGCTTTTCCATCGACTGGTCACGGCAGTTTACTACCGGCGATCCCCTTTACAACCAGTTTATCAAGTGGCAGTACGGCAAGCTAATGGAGCGAGGGTTGATCGTGCGGGGGCAACACCCTGTCCTCTTTTGCACGATCGATCAAAACGCCGTAGGCGAGGATGATATTGCGGGCGGCGACGTTGAGAAGATATCTATCGATGAGTATGTCGGGCTCAAGTTCTCTTTAGACGATGCATTGGTTGTCACAGCGACGTTGCGGCCTGAAACGGTATTTGCGGTGACGAATCTCTGGCTGGCACCTGACGCGACATATGTCAAGGCGTACGTCGACGGAGAACGATGGATCGTTTCGCACGAGAGCCTCTTGAAGTTGCGTTATCAGCAGCGAGAGATCGCAGTTATTGAAGAGTTCGAAGGCAGGTCTCTTCTCGGCGCCACTTGTATTAGTCCGTTAGGGCGGAAGGTGCCCATTCTTCCGGCATCGTTTGTAGATTCTGATCACGGTACGGGCATCGTCATGAGCGTGCCTGCTCACGCGCCTTATGATTGGGCAGCGCTGAGCGACCTGAAGCTTGGGCGAGAAGTCGGTTTGGATGTCGACGTATCCTCTCTTAAAAGTGAAATTGACGCCATACAACCCATTTCTCTTGTCAAAATAGAGGGGCACGGAGACTTCCCTGCGGTAGAGCTGTGCGAACAGCACAGCGTTCGGTCTCAACGCGACGAGGAGAAACTGAATCAAATCACCAATTTACTCTACAGGGAAGAATTCTACACTGGGATTCTTAAGCAGACTGCGGAGCAGTTTGAAGGCCGGCTCGTCCGGGATGCGAAGCAGGACGTCGTTGAATTCCTCAACAGTCAAAATGCCGCTTCGAGCATTTATGAGACCTCGACAAAAGGACTTTGTCGTTGCGGGGGCAAAGTGGTCGTCGCTATTGAGCCTGATCAGTACTTCCTTAACTATGGCGATCCTGACTGGAAACAGCAAGCATTTGAGCTGCTTGACCAGCTTAAGATTGTTCCCGAGACGTACAGGGCGCAGTTCGTCCAGACGTTCGAGTGGTTAGATCAACGACCATGCGTTCGGCGCCGGGGACTAGGGACAGAATTTCCGTTCTCAAGTGAGCATTGGATAATCGAGCCATTATCTGATTCCGTTATTTATATGGCACTGTATACTATCATCAAGCACATACGCGGATGCGACCCGCGGCGTCTCACGGCTTCTTTCTTCGACTTTGTATTCTTAGGGGTGGGCGACTTGACGGATGTTTGCGAGCAAACAGGTTTGCCTGAGAGGGTGATTGGAGCTGCGCGAAAGGATTTTGCATATTGGTATCCGAACGATCATCGGCACACCGCGATCGCTCACATATCCAATCACTTGAGTTTCTTTTTGTTCCATCACGCGATTTTGTTCCCTCAGCCTTGCTGGCCCAAGATCGTTAGTCTCAACGAGCTTCTTGTACGCGAGGGGGTGAAGATGTCAAAAAGCAAGGGCAACGTCATCCCAATTGCGACAGTGCCTGAGGTTTATAGCGCGGACCTCGTGCGCCTCTGCTTGGTTTCTATCGCGGATCTGAATTCAACCGTTGACTGGAGAGAACAGGAAGTCGAAATGGTCAAAAAGCGGCTTTTGAAGTTTTGGCACGCGGTCAAGACCGACGTCGAAGCGGTAGGATCACAGTACAAGGGCCCGCTCTCTTTTGCGAGCCGGTGGATCCTCGCAGCGACCAACGCTATGGTATTAAAAGCCTCCGAAGCTGCAAACCAATTTTCGTACAGAAAGTACGTGACCGAGGCGTTTTTTGAACACTTGAATCGGGTTGAAGAGTACAAATCGATGATGCTGGAAGACAAGGAGAAGCGTAAAACGCTCCGAGACGTGATCGAGATATGGCTCCGCGTACTCGCGCCTGTCATACCTCACACGGCTGAGGAGTTGTGGGAAAGAATGGGCAAGCCAAGGTTTATCTCTCTAGCCGCATTCCCGCGATATGACGATCTTTACGTAGAAACGCTTGCGCAAAAGGGCTTCCTCGACAACGTGATGGCTGATATTTCAAACATAGAAGCCGCGATAAAACGCAAGACCGAGTCGGTGTTTGTCTACCTTCCGGCTCAGTGGAAGTACAGCCTCTGCCACCTGGTCCAGAGGCTTGAAGATCTGTCGCTGAAAAACATCATGGCGAAGGCTAGAAACGACGTTGAGCTGCGCCAGCATCTAAGCGAGGTCGCGAGGGTTGCGCCCGAGCTTGTCACGTCGTTCGCTCGCCCCGCTTCCGCTGAGACGCTAGACTTTGAAGTTGAATCAGAGACCCTTTATGCCGCCCAGGAGTATATGGCGCGAAAACTTGGAAAAACTGTGCACATCAGCGTAGAGGCTAAGGACGTTTACGATCCTGCAAATCGTGCGAAGCGTGCACTCCCTGGGAAACCAGCTATCTACTTCGAATAGCGCCGGTTAATGAAGCGCGTTAGCCCTCTTCGTCGCGCTTTACTGCTTCTTGAGCCTTTTTTGCCCTTTGTTTTGCTGTATATCCAGTTGCCCTCTGTAAGAAACAGCGAAACCGCGTGTTCGTATCAATCATTACTGCTTCCGGTACGTTCGCACTCGATGCCGTGTCGACGAGTAACGAGTCGCCCACGCGTACGGTCAGCCTCTGCAATGCCCCGTAACTGAAAGAGTGTTCTGCGTCGAGCACGTTGGCGTCTACACCAAAACAAGTCTTCAAAGCTTCAACTACGCGCTGATTAGCGTCCTTCCTAAATCCTCGCTTGAACGCGTATTCTTGAACCGCGATCACGACCTGTGCACTTGCTAAGTTGTTAGGTCTTACAGTCCATAGTTTATATGGGCTGCGATTAATGTGGCGGTGCAGGTCGTTGCTCCGTCCTTAAGACAGCAGTCGAGAAATGCTGAGAGAAAGTATTTACTTAGTGATATGTCATTGTTTTAGAAAGTGAGCAATTATGGACGCTGATGCGCTATGAAAGCCGGAACGACTGATAATGAATACGTTAACATGGTTATTGAAGAAGAGGTGAGCTCAAAGAGCCCCGTTATTCTCGAGGGATTTCCAGGAATCGGTCTCGTCGGTAACATTGTGGCCACGCAAATAGTATCCGAGCTCAAAATGAAGCAGATAGGGACTATAGAGTCTCGCCTTTTTCCGCCCATTACTGTGCTTTTTGACGGACTCACGCACGCTCCTGTAAGAATCTACGAAGCTCCGCAAAACAACCTAATCGTGGTGCTTTCAGACATTCTTATTCACCCCATGATCGCCTATGACATAGGCAAAGCAGTCATTAGCTGGGCGCAGAGCCTCAATGCGAAACTCAACATACCTATCGCGGGCATCGCGACTATGCGTGAAGAACGCACCGTGTATGCCGCTGCAACCAGCGTGGAACAGCTGGAGCTGGTGAAGGATCATACCGAGACCTTAGTGACCGGGAGCATCTCTGGCATCGCTGGTAGCATAATGAACGAGAGCCACATTAACAAACTTCCGGCACTTTGCCTTTTAGGAGAAACACAAGGTCCTACTCCTGATCCACGAGCAGCGGCGCGCGTGATTGACGTGGTAAGCAATATACTGAATTTGACTATCAGCACACAGAAGCTCGTTGAAGAAGCAGATCAGATAGAGACGGAGCTACATAAGCTTGCTGAACAGGTCCAAGGAGCAGAACAGGCCGAAACGAAAGGACCGACTCAGGTCATGTACGGGTGAGCATATGAGACATCTAGCGTTGACCAGCATATCAAAAGAGTCAATCGATGACCTTGTCAGGAAGCGCGTTCGAACTTTTGAGTTGCGGAGTGCTCATAACATCCCGATTGTTTTCGAAGCTAACGTTGGTGACGAACTGTTTGTCACTGATGCGAGCCGCCACGACATTTCGATCGGCACCGCTGGAGTCTTGGCACGCGTCCGCGACAAAACCATCTCGATGCAAAAAGTCTCCCATCGGGTCGGCGACTTCTATGAAGAGCGCGAGGTCATGTCGGCCCGAGTCCAGCTCGAGTTGCGCGAACACACTTGCCGGCTGCGTGGCATCGAAGACGAAGGTCCAGGGAAGATCATCGCAGTTGAGACCGCTGAAGTATGCCACTATGAGGGCCGATGAGCTTTTCCTATCTTAAACAGGTGCGCCTGCTCTAATGGCGATCGGTCCCAAAGAGTCTTTGATGAGAAGAAGAGAGTGCAGATTGAGCGCAGCGGTTTGTGCAGCCTGCTGCGCCGGTCTCTCTCAAAGACGAGTCGAGCTGTCGTTAGCTTTTCTTGTCTAGACCTTTTGACGCATTTATAAGTACGAGTTGCAAGCATGGAATGACAGGGCCCGTGGCTTAGTCAGGATATAGCGCCGGCCTTCTAAGCCGGCGGTCGAGGGTTCAAATCCCTCCGGGTCCGTTTCTTTGGCTACCATCGAGAAAGTGACTGCGAAGTTTTAGTTGAAGCGCGGCTTTTATAGGAGCACCGGCAACCGTCGGATCTCTCAGTCACGGGCATTTGTCCCTTAGCGGCGGCTGGCTATCAGCTTAACGTTATCACGACGTGACTGCATTCTTCGGCGGCAACACCGCAAAGGCTAAGCTTGTCGATGAATGCCCGCTGTACGGCGTACTGTTAGCCAAAGAGGAACTCATGATCTTTAGCGCTGATGAAATTCTCGAGACGCTCGATATGATTCTCTATGAGCATCTGGACATACGGACAGTGACCGTTGGAATAAACTTGGCAGGGTGCGTGCGAGACAACCCCGAACAAATGGCCAAAGCGGTGCACGATCAAATCGTGTCCGTAGCTTCTACGCTGAGCTCACAAGCCGATCGGGCCGTAGCTCGGTATTCGTTGCCGATTGTAAACAAACGGATTGCAGTAACCCCGGTCGGTTCTTTGATCGACGTTAATCCACAATCCGGCCCACTGATCGCATCTGCGATGGATGAGGCCGCGTCTGAGTTAAACGTTGACTTCATCGGGGGCTACTCGGCCCTTGTTCAGAAAGGCTTCACAATCGGGACTGATGCACTTGTTAGCTCCATTCCAGAGGCATTAAGAACGACAAACAAGGTGTGTGCTTCCGTCAACATAGCGACGACTAAAGCGGGAATCAATGTCGACGCCGCGCTCCGAATGGCCCAAGTCATAAAGGAACTTGCTCGCATCGATCCGCGGCTTTGTACCCGCCTCGTCACTTTTGCTAACGCCCCATCTGACAATCCATTTATGGCCGGCGCCTTTCATGGTCCGGGCGAACCCGAATCAGTCCTGAACGTAGGTATTTCAGGTCCGGGCGTCATCAGGGCCGTCGTAGAGAAAATGGGCGATTGTGACCTTAGCCAGCTAGCCGAGGTTATCAAACGCGCTGCGTTTAAAATAACTCGAGTGGGGGAGTTGGTAGGCAAAGAGATGGCATCACAAATGCACGTGGATTTCGGAATTGTCGATCTCTCGTTAGCGCCTACTCCGCAGGCGGGGGACTCCGTGGCTCAGATCATCGAAGCGATCGGGGTAGAGCGGTGTGGAGCTCCTGGAACAACTGCTGCGCTCGCGATGCTTGTTGATGCTGTGAAGAAAGGAGGCGCGATGGCGTCTTCACGCGTAGGAGGCCTTAGTGGTGCGTTTATACCCGTGAGCGAAGATGCGGGAATGGCTGAAGCAATTGGTCGGGGAGCTATCGGCCTCGAGAAACTTGAAGCTCTTACGTCTGTCTGTTCGGTTGGTCTTGATATGGTTTGTATTCCGTCGGCGACGCCAGTTGAGACAATCGCAGGAATAATTGCAGACGAGTGCGCGATAGGTGTCGTCAATAATAAGACGACGGGCGTGCGGCTGATTCCGGTAGGAAAGGAGGGAGATCTGATTGATTTTGGCGGCTTGCTCGGCGCAGCACCCGTCACGGCAGTCAAGACATTTAGCTCCAAAAAGTTCATTGACAGAGGTGGATCAATTCCAGCACCGCTCACAAGTATTGGGAACTGAAGCAAACGCCTAGGTTCTGTGGGCATTTGCCTGACAAATCGACGGGCCCGCTGGGATTTGAACCCAGGTTCTTGGATATCTTCGCAAAGCTCCGAAGTCCAAGAGGATAGTCCACTACCCTACGAGCCCTCAGCTTATCTGAAAGAGTTCATTGCTATTGAAACTAACTCGGAAAACTACAAATAATGTGCCTTCCTTAAAACATTAGCGCATTTATGGGGCCTTATGGCCTAAATAAGCCCGCAAGTGTTCCGCGATTGTTTCATGACAAACATCGAAACCCAGAGAAAGCTTATCGAAATCCTACGGATTCTCGACGAAAGTGATGAGGCGATCGGAGCGCGAATGATCGCCGCGAGCTTGAGCCAGCGGGGATACCCGATAGGAGAACGCGCCGTGCGCCACTATCTGGTTCTTCTCGATTACAAGGGCTTCACAACTAAAATCGGTAACGCAGGCAGAGTCATCACTGAAAAAGGCCTGAGAGAACTGAACGACGCGATTGTCGGAGATCGAGTCGGATTCGTCATTACCAAAATCGATGAGCTTGTTTACCGCACGAATTTTGACTTGAAACACAGAAATGGCCATATCATAGTGAATGTAGCGACTATCGACAAGAACGACTTCGACGTCGCATTAGAAGCCGCAAGCGAGACCGTGCAGAGCGGTTACACTGTGAGTCCGTATGTGCGTCTCCTCGAAGAGGGAGATAAGTTAGGTGCCGTTTTTATTCCCTACGGATACGTAGGACTTGTGACGATGTGCAGCATGACTGTCGATGGCATACTAATCAAAAATGGAATCCCGAGCAGCATAAAATATGGGGGACTTCTCGAGATTGAAGACAGCAACCCAATCGCCTATACCGATCTCATCTCATACGGCGGAACGTCTCTTGACCCCATTCAGATATTCACAGCACGGCGTATGACTTCCATCTTGGCCGCTGCGCGCAGCGGGGAAGGGAGAGTGCTCGCGAACGTCAGAACCGTGCCTTCCATAGCCTCTGAAAGGTCTATTGAGCTGCTCAAGGATGCTAAAAAAGCCGGCATCGTCGGCTGGATCGAAAGCCCAATTCAAGAAAGTTCATCTGGAATCTGCGCGGAAAATGACGTTATCGAGATCAATAATTACGCAGGCGCAAATCCAATGGCAGCACTTTACGAGGTGGGGCTGCCTGTTAAGGTGCATTCAATCGCAGCTCTCATGGACGTTAAGCTCCTTAACCAAAGATTGTGAGCTCGCGCTGACCTGTCCCGATCTGCGCTGCGACCCCTTTCGCGCAGATGCGGCTGCCGGTTGGAAATATTTATATTTGATTACTACCTAAAGCGGAACGCAATTTCCTACTCTATTTGCGAAAGGGATCTCACATGGCGGAAACAAAGGACAAAGATTATGTTGTGGCTAAGGTCGAAGAGCTCGGCATCAAGTTTATTCGACTTTGGTTTACGGATATACTAGGCGCTTTGAAAAGCTTTGCAATTACGAGCGACGAACTTGAAGGTGCGCTCGACGGAGGAATGGGCTTTGATGGTTCCTCGATCAGCGGATACCAAACGATAGAGGAATCAGATATGATTGCGAAACCCGATCCGAGCACGTTCGCGATCTTGCCTTGGCGACCTAAACAACAGGGCGTCGCACGAATAATCTGCGACGTCCTTGAACCGTCGGGGAGGCCCTACGAAGGAGATCCAAGGTATGTCCTCAAACGAAATCTCCAGCGAGCAGAGAAGAAAGGCCTAACATTCTATATCGGGCCAGAACTCGAGTACTTCTACTTTGCAAATAACGAGTGCCCAGACATTATTGATACTGGTGGCTATTTCGATCTCACGCCACTTGACCAGGCGACTGATCTTAGAAGAGATACCATACTTGCGCTAGAAGAAATGGGAATTCGCGTCGAGTACAGCCATCACGAAGTTGGCCCAAGCCAACACGAGATTGATCTCCGGTATACGGATGCTTTGACGATGTCCGACAGCGTCATGACTCATCGCTTGGTCGTGAAGCAAATAGCGCTGCTCGCGGGCTACTATGCGACATTCATGCCTAAGCCTATAATCGGTGAGAACGGAAGTGGGATGCATACGCATCAATCGCTGTTTAAAGGGAAGAAAAACGCGTTCTTTGACCCCAATGACGAGTACCACTTGTCCGAGATAGGCAAAGGATTCATTGCTGGGCAGTTGAAACACGTAAACGAATTTTGCCTCGTAATGAGCCAGTGGGTGAACTCCTACAAGCGGCTCGTCCCTGGATACGAAGCCCCCGTTTACATTTCCTGGGCGCGGCGCAACAGATCGGCACTGGTGCGCGTACCTATGTATAAGCCTGGAAATGAGCTTGCAACGAGGGCGGAGTTGCGCTGTCCCGACCCCGCCTGTAATCCATATCTCACCTTTGCGGTTATGCTCGCTAGTGGATTAGACGGTATCGAAAAAGAGTACGACCTCCCTGACCCCGTTGAAAAGGACATCTACAAGATGACGCAGCAACAGCTTGACGCCCTCGGCATTGGGTCCCTCCCCGAGAACTTGGGGCTGGCTATAAAAGAGACCGAGAACTCGGAACTTGTACGGCGCGCACTCGGCAATCACGTCTTTGATCGTTTCATCCAACTCAAGAAGAAAGAGTGGGAGGACTATCGCATCCAGGTCTCACAATACGAGCTCGAACGCTATCTGCCTGTGTTATAAGACGTAAAACGGAAAGTACCAAGCTCGTCCGTCGCGTTTTTCTGTTCTAGCGGACAAGGTCGACCGGGACTAATTCTTCGTGCAGCGCAGTCGACAGAATAACGCCTGCAGCGCCCAGGTCTTCTAGCACATCCAGGTCATCACTGCTCTTTATCCCCCCAGCGACAACTACAGGGTGCCCTGACACCTCAAGTACCCTCTCCAGAAACTCAGCGTTGATTCCGTGCTTGGTTCCCACGCGGTCGATATCGAGCACTAGTAGTTCGCTCATTTTGTAGAGGTTCATTCTCTCGATAACCCCGAGGGGATCTCCCGAAAGAACTGGGTCTGGTGACACCACGCGCCTATCCCTCATGTCGATACTGACTGCGATTCGCATCGATTGAGCTGCACGAATCACGTCAAGATTTGCCGTTTCGGTGCCAATTATCGCTGTATTACCGATTCTCTCTGCCTCTCGGACATCATCGAGTCGGCGGATTCCTGCATCAATTAGGGTTTTTGTTCGCGCACTTAAGCGTTGGATGATAAGTGAGTTGCTGCCCCAGCCCAGGATCCGGTCCAGATCCGCGATGTACGCCCTCTTAGGCTTGATAGTATCGATGACGTTTAACGGATCTGACGTTCCACAGATCTTGCTGTGGCGTTCAATGGGCTCATATCGCTCTCGATCGCCTTTGTAGCCTTTAACGACAATTCCGCCTCGAATGTCCATTGCGAAGATTACGTCCATTCGTTTAATCCTCACTAAGCATATCATTCACCGCGGAAAAATGTGTTGGTCCGTCTTGAGCGAAGAAAGGCTCACGTTCAAGCTGTCGTGTATCGCCAGGCAATTCGTGCTCGTGAATGGTTAGAGGCGTGCCAAAAGCTCCCGTTTCTTGGCCGCGAACTCTTCTTCTGTAATGACCCCTTGCTCTTTAAGATTGGCCAGATTGCCAAGCAACTTGCAGGGGTCGACGGGTTGCTCCTGCGCGCCGCGCCGCGCGGCGAACGCTTCAGTAAATCCGGCGCCAATAATGGCGATCGGAATAGCAAACGTGGCGATGCCTAAAAACATTGCAAAAATTGCTAATAATTGTCCGAGCGGTGTCGTCGGGACCAAATCGCCGTAGCCAACGGTAGTGAGGGTCTGCGCGGCCCACCACCCGGAAGCAGGGATGGATGAAAACCCACGCGGGTCTGAAGCGTGCTCGACGATAAACATGAAACTAGAGAAGGTTATCAGCAAGATTATGTCGATTGCGAGTGCAGTCATGAGCTCATTTCTTTTCGCTTTCAGAATATCGGTGACGAATCTGAATACACTTGAGTACGTCAGCAACTTGAGAATGACAAGAACTATCGCGGCGTTAATGAATATATCTGCTCCCGGAAACAATGGCTTCGCATAAAAAGGCACGATGACAAGCAGGTTTACGAGCAAAGACGTCGTAAACAGACATTTCAGTCGGCCTTTGACCGGGCCCCGAAACCGTGGATCGACCGTGCAAGACCACAAGCGGAGCAGCAACTCAATCGTAAACACCACGACTGCAAAGGCAAAGACGGCGTTAAAGACGAGGCGATATCTTAGGTATATGTCACTATAGCTAGCAAGTATGACAACACCTACAAGCACCCAGATCAGTGCGATCAAAAAGAAACGTACACGCGCGGCTGTGGCAACATCCCGACGGTGCACTGCAACTTTGCGAGCCTCCCCTGGAGGGGTAGGCTGGAAAATGGCATGTATACGGTGCTTTAAGTCGTCGTTCTGCTTGGGCATACCAGCTCCGAGGCCCTGAATCAAGATGCTATACTCCAGTAATGAACGTCAATTTGCATATAAATGCATTGCGATCTTCCACGAGCGCTGTTCCGCAATTTGAAGTCGCAGAACAAGATAACCGTGAATTTCGCAGCACTCTTTTTAAGCCTCGTTTCACCATTTCTTTTCACCACTTTTGTTCACCGTTGGCTCAGCAGTGCCCTTTTTGAGGCACTGGTGAAAGTTAGGTGAAAACTAGTGGTGAATTTGCGGTTGGTGTATGCAGTGAAAAACAGGGGAGCCGTGGCCATCTAGGAGAGCTTCCCGAGACAAATATTACTAGAGAGTCACTAACCGAGTCGTGTAGCACAATCTAGCTTGACGTTTCTGTCAGTAGAACATATAGTAACTCTCTGTTACAGTTTTCAATTCAACCCCGATTCTTGTTGCGAGCAACTTTTGAACGCGCTATTGAATCGGTGAAAAACAAGAAGGGAGCACCGACAAAGAACTCAGAATGCCAACTGTCCGAGAGGTAAGGTCAGTGCTTCCCCCCGCGGATTGATTTAGTGTTATTATGCTTAACACTTGTTGCGAGGAACACAAACTCCTTTTGTTTATTTACTCATCAGGCAAAACC
>Ga0187771_10000035_pt1 | contig 55029 bp, 41 predicted proteins | sample 0116_SJ02_MP15_1_FD_133139 | JGI IMG/M metagenome (GOLD analysis project Ga0187771, IMG submission 133139) | Tropical peat soil microbial communities from peatlands in Department of Meta, Colombia - 0116_SJ02_MP15_10_MG | ecosystem: Environmental > Terrestrial > Soil > Wetlands > Peat | place...
AGATCGGCAACATGATCGAAGAGACGTTCGATTCCATCCGCGACATGAAGCTGCTGGTCAGCAACAACTCCGCCGAGTATCCCAATGTGGCCACGGTGTTGATTGAAAGCCGCTCGGGGACCAACCAGGTGCATGGCAGCTTGTTCTACTACCACAGCAACAACTGGCTCAACGCCAACGATTTCTTCGCGAATGCGGCCGGGTCGCCCAAGCCGAAGGGCCCCATCTTGAATGAGTTCGGGGGGAGCTTCGGAGGACCGGTCTACATTCCCGGCGTGTACAATGGACACAACCGGACTTTCTTCTATTTCACCCTGGATCGAACCGACCATCCGGGCGAGTACTCGGGGACGGCTTTGGTGCCCACCGACAAGATGCGACAAGGCGATTTCTCAGAACTGTCGCAACTGCCCATCGGCATCAGCAGCATTACCGACCCCATGACCGGGCAACCCTTCCCGAACAACATCATCCCGCAGAATCGTCTTAGCCAGGTCGCCTTGAACCTTCAGAGTTTTGGTTTTCTCCCCGCTAACGATCCCAAGGATTTGGTCAACGGATTCAATTGGGTTGGCATTTTCCCCTCGGCCGACCACGACACCCGCTATGTAACCCGCGTGGATCACCAGTTGCGCACCAGCGATACGCTTTCCGCTCGGGCCAGTATTCGCGCCGCGCCGGAACCGTTGCAGTTTGACTCCAGCCTGCCTATCTTCGTCCGCAATCAAGCCCGGTCGGACCAAAATGCCTATCTTTCTGAAACGCACACCTTTTCCCCGGGGCTCCTCAATGAAGTCCGAGTGGGTTTCGCGCGCGACGCCTCCAACCTGGCGGGTGTGCATCACGGCGCGCAGGTCGTCCAGCAGGTCGGCCTGCAAGGGCTTGACCTGTCCACCGAAGGGGATCTGCGGGGCGTCCCTTACGTCACCTTTAACAACTTCGCCACCATGCAAGAATTTCCCTCCTATTTCTGGCGTTCACAGACCCTGGAAGCGCTTGATAACCTCACGGTCGTGAAGGCAAAACACAACCTCAAGATGGGTTTCCTGCTCCGTCACAACATCGTGAACGTCAGCCCGGGCGACGACCCGACCGAAAGCGATTTCGGCAGCCTGTACTTTGACGGATTCGCTACCGGCATGGACTATGCCGACTTCTTGTTGGGTCTCCCTCACGTCACCGAACGCTTTACACGATCTCAGCCCCGATACGACCGCTACAACCAGTGGGGAGTCTTCGCGCAGGACAACTTCCAACTCTCCGACCGCCTGACCTTGAATCTAGGGCTACGCTGGGAGCACTTCCCGCCCGCCCGCGATAAGTACGACATGAGGTACACGTTCGATCTTCAAAACGGAAACTTCATTCTGGCCAGCCAGAAATCCTTGAAGGTGGTAAATCCCATCTGGTTGACCACAGGGATCCTGGAGCAGGCCAGCCAAGTGGGTTACCCGACAGGGACACTGCTCGAAAACAATACCCACGACTTTGGCCCCCGGGTTGGATTTGCCTACCGACCGTTCCGCAACCACCGCACGGTCATCCGAGGCGGTTTTGGAATGTACTATACGACCCTCTCAACGTCACAGATGGACAACTTTGGTGGCGGCCCCTTCCAATCCCGGGAGTTCTTCGTGAACAACATCGAAAGCAACGGCCTGGCAGACTTTCAATTCCCCAATCCCTTTCCAGGTGTTGCCTCGGTGCTCTACCAGACCGTCGACACCTCCATCAAACATCTGCGCGATCCCTATACTCAACAATGGAGCCTGACCGTGGAGCACGAGTTGCCCGGGTCCATCGTGGCCCGGATCGCCTACCGGGGCTTCGCGAGCAGACAAATCCTGTACTACAGCGACATCAACAAACCGTTCCCGAGTACCGATCCCAACGGAGAGAACTTCTATCGCTATCCGAACTTCTCCCGCGTCAATCTGCTCCAGCCGGGCGGCAATCAAAACATGAATGCCTTGGATGTTATCGTGGAGCGGAAGTTCTCCCGCGGGCTCAGTTTCCAGTCCGGATGGACGTACCAGAAGAATCTGAGTGATGCGGGGGACGACGGCGAACAGGGCGAGCCCGAAAACCCCTATAACCTTCGCGCGGAATACGGAAACATGTCATTCAACCCCCGGCACCGGTGGGTGAGTAGTGTCCAGTACGAATTGCCCTTCGGCACGGGTAGACGTTTTGGCGCGAATCTTCCCGCGGCCGCAAAACATGTGGCGGGCAATTGGCAAATTGCTGCTGTAACCATCTTCTCCACCGGCCAGTTCCTCACCCCGGGCTTTGACAACTTCGATCCCTCCAATACCCGAACCTTCGGGGGAAGGCCGGATGAAGTCGGGAACCCGCACATCTCCAATCCCTCCATCTCACAATGGTTCAACCCGGCCGCTTTCCAGGTACCCGGCTGCCCGAACAGTGATCCGACCTGTGCCAATACGAGCCCCGCGGACGTCGGCCGATTCGGCAACAGTGCGCGTGGCGTCATAACCGGTCCGGGCATCGCCAACATGGACTTCGCCTTGTATAAATATTTCACCATCAAGGAGAAGATTCGGATGCAGTTGCGCGGGACGGCGACTAATTTCCTGAACCACCCCAACTTTGACAATCCCAATATGGATATCAGCAGTGGAGCCCTCAACGTCGGCACAATTACCGGCATCCACTCTCGCTACGACAGCTTAGGGTCTGGGGCACGTCAAATTCAGGTTGGAATTCGCTTCGACTTCTAACGCCCTAGGGGAATTCTCCAAGGGCGGGCGTGGACGCTGCCCGAAAAAGGCAGCATCCACGCTCCCTTATACAGAGGAATCCGAATCAATTTCAGGGCGACTGCGTTCCGGGGACCACAGGGATCAAGAGGCGCGGGGTGTCGTGCAGTCTGCCGCACATTCACAGATATCTTCATCTCGCCTTCATAGCCACGCAACATATGCCTTTGAAGATTCGGTCCGTCCAGGGCTGATCTGTTACAAGGATGATGGTTCGAGCGGGCGGCCCACGATTCCCAAAAAGGAGGGGGCACAATGTCGAAGGCGGCAGCGGAACACCACCGTAAGGCGGCCGAACATCATGAGCACGCGGCAAAGCACCATAAAGAGGCGGCAAAACATCATGAGGCGGGCGACCACCAAACAGCAGGTCACCACGCGCATGTAGCTCATGGACATCACGTTCATGCGCTCCATCATGCCTCTGAAGCCGCGAAATCTCACGTCGAGAACCACGGCCATAAGTAAGGGCTTGCAAAGGGTTTTTCGTCACATCGCAACCTGCGCGTTGCAGAATGGGCAGGAGCATGGTGTCCTGTCGGATCGGGAGGTTTGCCGAGCGCGTAGGCGTGCATCGCAGGTCATGGGACCCATTCGGCGACGAAGATGTTGATTTCATGCGGCTGTTTCGCACCGCGGCTGGAAGCGAAGGCCAGCTTTCTCCCATCCGGAGAGAACTGTGGGAAGGCGTTGAAGCCCCCGGTAAAGGTTACGCGCGCTAGGCCCGAACCGTCGCGGTTGAGCGCGTAGAGTTCGAATTCGCTGCTGCCGGGGTGCTCGTAATTGGAAGCGAAGATGATGCGCGTGCTGTCGGGGAAGAAAGACGGCGCAAAACTTGCCCCCTCAAGGTGCGTAATCTGCTGCTTTTCGCTGCCGTCGGCGCGCATGATGTAGAGATCCATCTTCATTGGCTCGACAAGGTCATGCGCCAGGAGCGACCGGTAGCGGGCGAGTTCCTCCTCGTCCGTCGGATGATGCGCGCGATAGACAATCCATTCCCCATCCGGCGAGAAGAACGGGCCGCCGTCGTAGCCTGGCTCATGAGTGAGCCGTGTGGTCCCGCTGCCGTCGATGTTCATGGTGTAGATTTCCAGGTCGCCGTCGCGGCCGGATGTGAACACAATCTTCTTGCCGTCCGCGGAGAGCGTCGCCTCCGCGTTGTAGCCGGGACCTTGAGTGAGCTGCTTGAGTATTTTCCCGTCCACTGTGGCGTAGAAAATCTGGAACGCGGAATACACGCCCCAGACGTAGCCGTGGGAATAATCGGGCCGGGGGGGGCAGTCCGCGCCGGAAAGGTGGGTGGAGGAGTACAGGATATGCTTGCCGTCGGGGTAGAAGTAAGCGCAAGTGGTCTTTCCCCGGCCGGTCGAAACCGGGCGCGGCGGGGAGCCTTCCGCGCTCATGATGAAGATCTGGTCGCACTGAAAAGGCTCGCGCGTGCTTTGGAACACTAGTCGCTTGCCGTCGAAGCTGAAATAAGCCTCCGCGTTCGTTCCCCCAAAGGTCAATTGCTTGACATGCCTGAGGTGCGCCTCGCGCGGGTCGCGCAAGGGATCGTCCGGGGTGCCGTGGACCACGGGGCCGGCGCCGGCGAGCCCCTGCGAGGACCGAGGCGCCTGTCCGAGAGCCTGGAGCCCGTAGCGCGGTCCTGCGTTTTTCAGGTCCGCGGTTCTTCCCAAGAAAAAGCCGCAGAGCTCAACGGCGGAGGTCCGCGCTACCTTGCTCGCGAACAGCAGGAGCAGGACCGTGAGGCAGACCTGCCTCGCCCGCCTGCCTGGCCTACCGCTTGGAACATTCGAATGTGAACTTGAAATCATCCACCCCTTCACCCGCGGCCACGTCGGCGCGCTCGTCCTGTTTGGGGCATCGCCGCCGTTTCAGCGTGACGAAATTGCGGCCGGGAATCAATTCTGTCGCGGCCAAGCCATCCGCGCCGGTCTCCGCTTTCACATCATCCAGAATAGGGCCATTTGAAAAGGTGATTTCGAGCCCCACTCCCTCGAGCGGACGTCCGGTGGAGTCCACGACCAGAAAGAGTACCGGCTTGTGCAACACCTTCTGCGGTTCGTAAATCTCCGGCGGCAGCAGCACGAGTTGGAGAGTGGCGGCAGGCTGCGCGGCCGTCACTTCCACGTGCTGGAAGGTCGTCGTGTCCTCCGTAGCTCCTTCCCTCCGCGCGGTGACCCAATAGATGCCCGGGGGAAGGTGCGCGAACGAGAACCGCCCCTCGCCATCGGTGAGCGCCTGGTTTAGCAGGCGTTGCTCTTCGTCGCTGAAGGAAACGCGCGCATTCATGATGGGCGTGGAATCCGACAGGATCACCGCGCCCGCCACCGATCCCTGGGCAGCGGGAGCGCGCAATTCGATGTCCAGGGCATTACTTGCCACTTCGCCCTGCCAGAGGGTGGTCTGCAAGTTGCGCTGGACCTCCTCCGCGTTCGAGAAACTGGCGCGATAGAGCACCGAGAGATGATAGCGTCCCCATACCGGTTTCTTTTCTCCGCTCGCTTCGGCTTGCGCGGGCTCCAGGTGCAAGACCGCCTTCTCTTCGTAATCATCGCCCGGCCCGAGCCGCACCAGCTTCGGCTTTGGCAAGCCGACATACCCAAGGACTGTGCTGTGCGCCGAAGTCGTTAGTGAGGAGGGCTCCTGCGGTCCCGCCGGGTCGAGCTTCACCACCAGCGTCGAGCCACCGGAGGTCTGTGGCGCCTGATTCTCTTCCATGATGCGTGGTGCAGGTGCGACGGGGGCGCGCACTTTGCGGAACAGCCAGAGAGTCTGGTTCCCGGCGTTGTGGAGGTTGAGCGTGACACGCGCCGGGAACGGCGCTGTAATCATCGGCTGCTCGATGGAAATGAGCAGCTTCAGCGCTCCCGCATCCGCGGGATCGCTGGCCCCCGATGCCTGCAATGACAACGCCAGGGCGAAAATTAAGGTGAGCGCTCGCGTCGGACCGGGCCTGGAGCCTCGGAGCCTTCCCATTGCCCCCATGCCTGTATGCCTACCGCATTTCTCTATTACTTCCTCACTTCCAACGTGACCTCGCGGGTCAGCTTCTGGCCTGCGCGGAGGACTGTGACGGCGACTTTATCCCCAGGCTTGTGGGCGCGCAGGGCGTAGGTGAAATCGTAGAGGTTGTCAATCTTCTTGCCACCGAAATCAATGAGCACGTCTCCGGCGCGGAAGCCGGCTTTGGCCGCCGGGCTGGCGTCGCGGACGTCGGCGAACTTCACGCCGTGCTCGGTTTCGCCAAAGTCGGGAATAGAGCCGAAGTAGGGGCCATACCCGCCTCCGCCGCCCATCGCGGGCGGGGTGGGCTCGGCGACGCGCACGAACTGCGGCTTCTCCTTCAGTTCGTCCAGTTCCTGGGCGACGTTCGCCACCAGGTTCACAACCTTAGCCCCGGCCTCGGCGTTGATCTTGTCCCAGGTGTCGGAAGGCTTGTGATAATCGGAGTGCAAGCCGGAGAAGAAGAACAGCACGGGCACGCCCCGCACCGTAAACGACATGTGATCGCTGGCGCCATAGCCGGAGGCGGAATAGCTCAGATCGAAGCCGGTGTCGCGATTGGCATCCTCGACCAGCTTCTTGAACCCGGGTGAAGTTCCCGTGCCGCCCACGTACAGCCGGTTCTTCGACACCCGCCCGATCATGTCCATGTTGACCATGGCCAGTGTCTGGTCCAGGGAGCAAGCGGGATGAGAGGTGTAATAGCTGGAGCCGAGCAAGCCCGTCTCCTCGGCGGCGAAGCTCGCGAAGACGAACGTGTGCTTGAGACTCCGGCGTTCCCGGCCCAGGCCGTCAGCCAGTTCCAGGACGGCGCTTGTCCCGGAGGCATTGTCGTCGGCCCCATGATGGATCTGCCCAATCTGGCTCGGCGCCAGTGAGTGCTGATCGCCTAGCCCCAGGTGGTCGTAATGCGCGCCGATGACAATGCACTGCCGGGCCAGGCTTGCATCTTCCCCGGGCAGCAGGCCAATGACGTTAGACACCTGCTTGCGGATTCGTTCCACATCGACGCTCAAGGCGAGTTGGGCGTTCGGGTCCAAGGCAAAGGAATGGTTAGAGAGGTCTTTGTCGATGGCCTGGCGAAGGGTCTCGAGTGTCTGCCCGGAAGGCTTCAGCCACTCGTCCGCCTCTGCTGCCTTTACTTGCAGGGCCGCAATCTGCATTTCCTCCGGGCCGACCAAGGTTCCGAAACGAGTCAGCTCGTCCGGTTCGCCATGATGATTCCCCGAATCGTTGACAAGTACGAGGCCCAGGGCACCATGATTGCGGGCGTTGATGGCCTTGTTAACGATGTCCGCGTGCGTGGTCAGTTGCTTGCCGGCGAACACGCTCTTCTCGTCATTTTCCTGAGGTTCGTGGCGCAGCACGATCGCCACTTTGCCTTTCGCGTCCAGGCCCTTGTAGTCGTCGTAGTTGAATTCCGGCGCCGTGATGCCGTAACCGGCGAAAACCAGCGGCGCTTTGACCTGGATCGCTTCGGAGAAACTGAAAGGCACGAAGTCCTGTCCCACGGTCAATGTCCTTCGCGTTGACCCGCGCTCGTAAGCCAGCGAGTTCTTGGGGCCCAGCTTCGCGCCTACTGTGATCGTAAAGCGCTGGAAATAGGTTCCTTGGTCCCCGCCGGGGCGCAGCCCGAATTTCTTGAAGCGCTTGGCAAGATACGCAGCCGCTTCATCCAGTTCCTTGGTCCCATCGCCGCGCCCTTGCAGCTTGTCGCTGGCCAGGTACTGGATGGGTTGAAGAAATTCTTTTGACGAGTAGGTGCGCGGTCGAGAGGCTTGAAGGCCCGCTCCCAGGAGGGCGAATAGCAAAATCAGCGCGGCCAGACGAGAACGCATGGGCCTCCTTCCGCCGGGTGCCCCCGAGGGGCCCGAGAGTGAATCATACAAGGGTTCAGAGGGCGCGCAAAACCAAACACTTCAAATAATGAGTCTCGGGGACGGTCAAGAGGATGGGATGATCGCGCGATTGCGTCCGCCGTTCCACGACCATCACGGTCCGATGTGCGTCCAGCGCCGCGCTGGCGATCGCTTCCAAGAGGTCCGCTTCGCTCACGTGGTGCGAGCACGAGCAGGTGATGAGGTGTCCCCCGGGATTCAGCGTCTTCAGCGCGCGCAGGTTCAGTTCCTTATATCCCCGCAGTGCGGATTCCAAGTTGGACTTTTGCCGCGCGAAGGGCGGCGGGTCGAGCACAATCGTGTCGAAGCGCTGTTTCTCCTGATCCGCCGCTTTGAGGAAGTCGAAGCAGTTGGCTTCCTTCCACTCGACGTTGGTGAGCGCGTTCAACTCCTGGTTCCGTCGAGCCAGGCGAAGCGCCTCGGCCGAACTCTCGACGCCCAGAACCGACTCGCACTGCCGGGCCACGGTCAGAGCGAACCCCCCGTTGTACGCGAAGCAATCGAGGGCGCGGCCGCGAGCATACTTGCGGGCGGCAGCCCGGTTTTCGCGCTGGTCCAAAAAGCCGCCCGTCTTCTGCCCCTGAAGAACATCGAAGCAGAACCTGACACCGTTCTCTTCCACCACCACTTCGCTGACCGGTTCGCCGGCCAACAGGCCCTTCTCCTCCTGCAGGCCCTCGAGCGCGCGAACGGCCACATCGTTGCGTTCGATGATGCTTGCAGGCTGGAACTGCTCCCGCAGGATTTCCACGATCTGCGGCTTCAGCCGCTCCATCCCTTGGCTGAGTGTTTGAATGACGAAGCAGGCGCCATAGCGGTCGATGACGAGGGAAGGGAGCAAGTCTCCCTCCGCGGCCACCAGGCGATAAGCCTGCGCGCCCTCGACGACTTGCTCGCGAAAGCCCGCGGCGGCCCGGATCCGCTCGGCGAGGGATCCGCGGTCAAAGGGCCGAGCCTCGCGAGTGAGAAGCCGCAGGGCGATTTGCGACTTGCTGCTGTAAAGTGCTTGCCCCCAGAAACGTCCTTTGCGGTCTACCAGTCGCACCGTGGCGCCCCCATCCGCGTGCGCGGCGTCCGCCACGTCCGCGCGGTAAATCCAGGGATGGCCGGACAGGATACGGTCCACCCCTCGCACGCTGATGATCACGGCCGACGAGTCCATATGTTGACTTTAGCATAAGCCGTCGCGGTGAGCCTCGCGCGCCCCACGCCCTTGCTCCAATCTGCGCCCGGTCTTGATTCTGCTGTGCGTGAGGGGGAAATCGGGCGAATGAAGTTGCGTCGTGGCCTCAAGCGAAGTAAGATTGTCTTACCATGCAAACCAAGGTATCGACAAAGGGCCAAGTCGTCCTACCGAAACCTCTTCGCCGCAGGCTTGGGATTCGCGCCGGTGATCCTCTTGATGCAAGTATCGAGGCCGGAAGCATCGTTTTGAAACCCCGCAAGAAGCGCCCCGCGCGGGCCTCGATCATCACGGATCCTGTTACCGGACTTCCGGCTCTGAGCGCCGGGTCGGATGCTCCGGCCTTGAGCAGCAAAGAGGTTGAAGACATCCTGGCATCTTTCCCATGAAGTATCTCCTTGATATGAATGCTCTCGTTGCGCTCGGATTCGTCCATCACGAATTCCACCGCCGGGTCGCCTCCTGGGTGCGAGCGCACCACCACCCGACGCTGGCCACGTGCGCGATTACAGAGTTGGGTTTTGTAAGAGTTCTTTCGCAAGCCTCGGCCTACAATTTCACCGTTGCACATGCGCGGACTCTCTTGATCCACTTGAAAGAGACAAAGGTCTTACGCTTCGTGTTTTTGCCGGACGACCACGATATTTCTCAGCTTCCAGGTTGGGTCAAGACCCCAAGGCACACTACGGATGGGCACTTGGTTGAGCTTGCCCGTGCGAATGGAGGGGTTCTTGCCACGCTGGATGGAAGAATTCCAGGAGCCTACCTCATCCCGGAGAGTTGAATGGTGGTCGGATCAACGCCCTCTGCCCGCGATTTGTCCGGCGGGTTGGCAGGTGGGCAACGCAACGGGGTGTCTCCCAGATGCATCTCGACGAGTTCGACTACCCGCTGCCCGCCGAACTGATTGCCCAGCGTCCTCTGCGGGAGCGCGGAGCCTCACGCATGATGGTGGTCGATCGGGCGACGCAACGTTTCGAGGACCACGCCTTCCGTGAGCTTCCTGAAATGCTCCGGCCCGGCGACCTCCTGGTTTTCAATAACACTAAGGTTTTTCCGGCTCGTTTGTTGGGGCGACGACGGGGCGTCACCGCACAGGCTATCGGAAAGCATAATCCCGCCGCGCGGGAATTCCTGAAGGGCGAAGTCGAATTGCTTCTGACGCGCCAGGAGAGCGAGGACATTTGGCAGGGGCTGGTTCATCCGGGGCGCAAGGTTCGCACCGGGGAAGTGATCGTGTTCGGCGAAGGCGAACTGGAAGCCGAGGTCCTGGGACGCGGCGCTTACGGAGTCCGGCGCGTCCGCTTGCGGGCGCGCGGCGCGTCTGTCGAGGAAGCTATAGACCGTCTGGGCCACGTGCCCTTGCCGCCCTACATCCGCCGGGGCGACGAGCCTGAGGACAACGTATCGTACCAGACGGTTTACGCTCGCGTGCGCGGTGCCGTGGCAGCGCCCACCGCGGGGCTGCATTTTACAGAGCGAATTCTCCGGTCTCTGCATGAACGCGGCGTCGAGACCTGCGAAATCACCCTTCACATCGGCTTGGGGACGTTCCAGCCCGTGCGAACTTCGCGCGTCGAAGATCACAAGATGGAAAGCGAGCGATTTGAGGTTTCGGAAGCCGCTGCTACCACCATCAATCGCGCCCTGGCGGATGGCCGGCGCGTCATCGCCGTGGGCACGACGAGCGTGCGCACGCTCGAACACGTGGCAGCAGCGCACGCGGGGCGCCTGGCGCCCGCCAAGGACGAGACGGACCTCTTCATCGTCCCAGGCTTCAAATTCCAGGTGGTCGGAGGGCTGCTGACCAACTTTCATTTACCCAAATCCACGCTGCTCATGCTGGTCTGCGCCTTCGCGGGCCGGGACTTAGCCCTGACCGCCTATCGACACGCCATCGAGCAGCGATACCGCTTCTACAGCTACGGGGATTGCATGCTCATCTTGTAGGGCTGCCTGCGCGCACGCCCGGCACCCCGCAACATCTCCACATTGGTCCCCGGAGATTTTTTCCTCTGCTTGTTAACCTTTTCCTATTTCATCCGTCGTACTATTCGTATGGACTCGAAAAGGCTGCCAATCCCGGTTATGGTTCTGGGCCTCATCGGGACGTTGATGCTGTGCAGCATTTTGGCGGGGCCATTGCCGGGTGCGGGTTCCGTGGCCCCGGCTCCCCAGCGTGTGGAGGCAAATGACCCTCCGCCCATTGCGCTCAGCTACTTCCGGATGCTGAACAGACTCATATCCATCGGCCGGCGCATGGCAAGCGAGCGATACAAGCCCGAAGCCGCTCGCGGGTCGGACCCCTGCGCTCGGCTCACCAAACCGGCCGTAACAAGCCCCGCACTCGGGGCGCAACTTTGTGCCGTCCGGATCAGGCCGAACTCCACGGCGCGTGCCTGGGCGCCTCGGACCGCGACTTCTCGCCTTTGCGAACTCCTCAGTCCGCAGGATTGATGCGTTTGGCTGGTCAGCAAATTGCCAATCGTTTGACGGCCATCAAAAATTCGACTACCAGCGCACCCGCACGCGGTAGGTGAGCACGGATTCGCCGTCGGCCGGAACCGGCACGGTGAACCGGGCGGCAAAGGCCGCGGTCTTCTCGAACTTGAAACTGGATTGCAGGATTTGCCAGTCGCCCCCGATGGGCTCGTTCACTTCGACGGTGATGGGCTCGGGTTTGTGGTTGCGCAGGGAAATCTCATAGGCCATCTCGAAGGTCTGCGGCCCGAGCCTCTGGTAGTCCGTCTGCTTGCGCTCGGCCACCACGTCGAAGGCGTTCCCCACGTAAAGGTTGACCGTCTCGTCCTTCGGCGTGTGCCCGATGCGGTCCTCGCCGATGAACTGCACCCGGCCTCTTGAGTCGCCCTGATAAACGCGCACGGTGCCGGCGGGCAATGGGATGCCTAGGGAGTTGTCCTCGGAATTCTTGAATTTGATGTGGACTTCCACCGGCTGCTTGATGGGCTGCCCGGGGGCCTGGGAGCTCCGAAAGTAATAGGGCTGGTTGTTGACCTGGAAGACCTTGTCAATTTTTAGTCCTGTGGACGCCAGCAAGCTGATCTGCTTGGTTTCGTTGTCCCGAATGTTCGTGCGGCGCTCGAGGGTGTAGAGGTGATATTCGGAAATGGCCTCCTCCGCGAATTGGGGCGCGGCGGGCACGGCCTTCATGGCCATGGCTCGGCCCAGGGCTTCCTGGGCCTGGACGGTGCGGTGCAGCTCGCCGGCGACGAGCTGGAGCAGGGCGTTTCGAAACGCCGTGCCGCTGGCGTTGACGATGGTGACCCAGCCGTTGAGGTCGGCGGCTTTCTGGTCGGCGCCCACCGTCAGCACGTAGTCGGCGTTCCAGTTCACGCCGTTAGTCAGGTAGGAAGCTTCCACCGACTGCTCACCGGCCTTCCGGTTTTCGAGCAGCCAAACCAATGTGGGCTTGCTGTAGAGGTTTTCCGGCAGGTCCGGGAAAACGTAGCGGTCGGTGCCTATGCCGGTGATGATTTCATTGCCCACCTTCCACACCGGCCCCTCGTTCAGGGCCAGCAAGGTTGCGTGCACGGCCTCTTCTCTTTCGGAGTTGTTTTCCATTCGCGTCCTGATGAGCGTCAGTTCTTTCCCCACATATTTCTGCAGGAGCTTCTGCGGGCTGAGCAGGTCGTATTCGTAGTTCTGCTCGAGGACGGTCAATTCCTTCGGAGCAGTCAGCGAAACGATGTGGACAGTAGCGGGGTTGACCTGCGCGGCGATGTCCATAAAGCGCAAGTCCAGGGTACCGGCGGGTAGTTGCAGCCGGCGCACGTCGCGCACCAGCGCCACATTGGAGTTGTAAACCGTGACCGCAAGCTCCTTCTGATTCTGTTCTGTGGTGGTTACGGTGGTCTGGGCGAGTGCCGTCGCGGCGAAGGCCAAGCCGGCAAGGACCAGGGCAAGCATCAATCGGCGGGCTATATTTGAACTCAACATCGGTCACCTTCCTCAGGCAAAGATAAGTTCACAAGGTATATAACCCGACAGCCTAACGCGAGTTGCGGTGGAAGGGAAGCCAATCGGCGGTGCCGTAAAGGCGGGTGAAGCCTGCCCCGATGAATTTGGCCGCCGAGCAGTTCGCATCCCGGAAGACGGCGATGCGGCGGCGGATTTGGCACGCTAAACTAAGTTTGAGTTACACTTGCCTGCCCTGGCCTGAGGTGTGAGGAGGAAGAGAGGCTTTTGGTGGAGGCGATTGTGGCCTTGTGTTCGCTGCGGACGACACGCCGGCTTGGGGTGTTGGTGGTGATGCTGATCGTCTTTGTCGTTTCTGTATGTCTGCGATCACTCGCTCAGGGAGTCCCCGCGACGAAAGAAATCGTCATCGGGAATCAGCTCCTTTCCCGGGTCCTTCAAACAGAATCTGGCGGAACATATACAAAGCTTTTGCGGAGCCGGGGAGAAGTCCCCGTTGCCTCACGAGAATTCGAAATCGTCTGTGAGGTTGAAGGCCGGGAAATTGTTTTGGATGGCCGCAACACATCCGCGCGGGGCTTTACGTCGCCGCCTTCCGGGACGGAGGGCACACTGGCTTGGCAGGCCGATCAGGCCCGCCTGGAGGTTCGCGCGCACTTCCGCGCGGACGCAAGCCGCCCTTTCATGTTCAAGCAACTGGAAGTCACCAACCGCGGCGCTCGCCCCGTTCGGCTGCTGAAGGTCACGGTGGACGAACTGGAAATGAAAGGCGGCGTCGAGCCCCTGCGGGGAGGGGTCGGGCAGCCGATTCTGTTGGGCAACGACTTCTTCCTGGGGGTTGAACACCCCGCCGCCGCGAACGAGATCTTTGGTGAAGATATCCGGCTCGCGCATTTCCCCCAGGCCGAAGTCGCGCCCGGACAAACCTGGGTGAGTCACCGCGCCGTCCTGGGTGCTGCGGTCGGCGATGATGAGCCTGTCGAGGAGGCTTTCCGGAATTATCTGGTCGCGGTCACCGGACGGACACCGAAAACCCGCCCCATTTACTGCGACTGGGCCGCGCATGACGAGCTGGGCACGCTGGTCAAGCCCCAACTGACCGAGCAACTCGTGGACTCGCAGCTCGACATCCTCAAGTCCCTTCAGGCGGACGGCCGCTCCCCGTTCAGCTACTACCTGATGGACGCGTTCTGGTATGACCCGACCGACGCCTACCTGGATTTCAAGAAGCCGAACTGGCCGCGCGGGTATGGGCCGGCGCTGGAGCGCATGCTGGGCCTGGGGATGAAGCCTGGCTTATGGTTCGACTTGGGCGGCTCGACGCTGGCCCTGAAGCAAACTCCGGGCTGGCGCGGGCCGGAGCATCCCTGCCTGCCAGACTTGCCCTTCCAGCAGCTCCTCGAACACGCGATGGAGTTTCACATTCGTGAGCACTCGCTGGCACTGCTCAAATTCGATTTCACCAAATTGCTTTGCCAGCACGACGATGATGCCGCTCTTTCGCTTGCCATCTTGGAAAGGAACGCCGACGCGCTGCGGGAAATCTGCGAGCGAGTCCGCGAGCTCAATCCCGAGTTGGTCATTCGGGCCTACAACGAGTTCAGCAGCGTGGAGATGATGTCGAGCACCAAGCGCTGGGACGAAGCGTACGCAGTCTCGCCCTGGTGGCTGTTTTGGTTCGACTCGGTTTATTCCGGCGACCCCAGGCCCGCTGACCTTCCCTCCGTCACCTCCCTGCGCGATTCGGTTAATTGGTACCAGGACCACGTTTACCGCGGCTACTTCCGCTCCTTGATGCCGGCGTTTGCCATCGACGATTGCGGGACCCTGGTGGGCAAGACCTCGACGATTTACTACCTGGGCGCGGAAGGTTTCACGGATTCCTGGCTTCTGAATATCCTGCGCGGCGGGCCCATGCCGACCTTCTACGGTGACCTCTCACTCCTGACGGCGCGGGACCGTAATTTCCTCACCGCCAGCCTGCGCTTCCTGCGCGAGCATGAAAAGTTGCTGGAGAGCACCAGGCCGATTCTCGGCGTTCCTGGAAAAGGTGAAGTGTATGGCTACTTGGCGCGCGAAAGCGGCCTGACCCTCGTGACGCTTGTCAACCCCGGCCTCTATTCGCAGACTTTTGCCCTAACCGTGCCCGATTCGCCGCCCGGCGCGTCACAGAAGCTTTTGTTTTCGAATGTCCCGTTGGTTCGCCCCATGACATCATCGGGCACGGGAAGGTTGCAGGGCAGCCTGGTGCCCGGGGAGATCCGTGTCTATGGCCTCGGTCCCCGGGCAACCTTGGAGCGGCTTTCACTTCCAGCCGCCCCCACGCGGCGGTATCACGAGGCCGTGCTTGAGGCCGACCCCTTCCGCGGATCAAAAGAAGCTCAACTCCGCATGCCGGCGCAGCGGGTAGGCGCGACGCTGGCAGTGATTGTCCGGTACTGGAGGGGCGGGGAAGCCGACCGGAATTACGACCGGCCCCAGGAAGTCATGAAACTGACGGGAGAGGTCGCTTCCGCGCCCGTCTCATTCTCGACGGTCCCGCGTGCCGGGACGGATATCTGGTCACGCTGTTCCTGGGCGGTGTTCGAACACCGGATTGCGCCCTCCGAGGCGGGCAAAGTTCTCAAACTCCACTGGGTGGGCAGTCCGCCCTCGGGCACCACCTGGACAGTCACGACGCTGTGGCTGCGCTGACCTTACCGCAAGGACTGTAGCGCAGCCCGGAACTTGTCCCGATGAAATCGGGAGGGCGGCACTGCATAACCCCAAGAAAGCCCCGTCAAGATGAAAAGGGCCGCCAAGCGGGCAAAGCAATTGCTCACCGTGGGCCTCCGCGCCTTCGCGTCTTTGCGTGAGGTTGTTTGATTTTTCCGCGCCCGCCCAGGCTTGGCCCAGGCTTTCGCTTCCCCCTTGACAAGCTTGTCCGCGAATTATAGTATTGGAATTCGTTTACGAATTAAAACATCGAAAACCGATATGGATGACAGGAGCCTTTATTCGGGGTTGATCCGGCTGCACATTCTCCACCACGCCGCCGAAAAGCCTCTCTACGGGATCTGGATTGCCGAGGAGCTGTTGCGGCACGGATACAAGTTGAGTCCCGGGACGCTCTATCCCATCTTGCATGGGCTGGAGCGGAAAGGCTATTTGCGGTCACATGAGGAACGCAACGGCAAATCGGCTCGGCGGGTTTACAAGGTGACGCCGCTGGGTCGAAAGGCGCTGCGCATGGCCAGGCAGCGCGTGCGGGAGCTTTTTGGGGAAATGTTTGGAATCGATCATCGCCGCTGATGGCGCGGAAAATCGAAACTGGAAAATGGAAAATGGAAAATCGAAAATCGGCCCTCCCTTCGATGTTGAACCCGCCTTTCGATTTTCGAATTTCGCTTTTCGATCTTTCCGGGATGGGAACAGCATGACGCGGAGAATCCACCTGGGATGGTTCGGCCTGGTTCTGGTTTTGGTTTCGGGGAGAAGCCTGATGGCGCAGGGGGGTGCGCCCCTCGCCCCCGACCAGACCGTTCAGGTCGCCGCGCATCCTTTGACGCTCCAAGAGGCGATCGACTACTCCTTGGCGCACTATCCCGCGGTTCGCGCGGCGCTCGAACAGGTCAACAGCGCGCGGAGCGGCGTGGCCTTGGCTCGAACCTCCTATCTGCCCCAATTGAATTCTCTTTATCAGGCCAATCGGGCCACGCAAAACCAAGTCACCGGCATATTCCTTCCGGCCGGTATCGCACCTTCCATCGAAGGCCCCGTGCAGCCGTATTCGGCGATCAGTTTCTGGAACACTCAGGGTGGCGCCCTGCTTTCCTGGGAGCCCTTCGATTTCGGATTAAGGGGGGCCACGGTGGACCGAGCCCGCTCCGCGGAGCACAAGTCGAACGCGGACGTGGAGCTGACGCGCCTGCAGGTGGCTTCGGCCACGGGTGGTTACTTTCTCAATTCGGTGTTGGCGCAGCAAGCGGTGGCAGCGGCGCAAGCCAATGTCCGCCGTTGGGAGGTGTTTGATCAGTCGGTCCGCGTGCTGGTGGATCAGGGACTTCGTCCCGGGGCGGACGCTTCGCGCGCCGACGCCGAACTGGCTGCAGCCCGCACGCAGCTCTTCGAGGCCCAGGCCCTGGAGCGGCAGGCTGAGGCGCTGTTCGCCTCGCTCCTGGGAGCAGCCCCTGAAGGCATCCAGGTGGAACCAACTCCTCTCTTGACTTTTCCTCTTGCTGATGCCTTGCCGACTACTTCAGCTTCGGCGCACCCTCTGGCGCGCGATCAGCGTGCGAGTGTCGACGAGTTGCGCGCGCAGCAGCACGTGCTGGGGCGGACGGATTACCCCCGGCTCTTTCTGGCCTCGGAGGTCTTCGCCCGGGGCAGCGGCGCGAACCCTGACGGCACCGCTGCCGGCGGCTTGAAGGGGCTGGGCTTTGCCCGCGGCAACTGGGTGGCAGGAATCTCCGTGGTGTTCCCAAACCTGTTCGATTTCTCGGCGCTTCGCGACCAAAAGCGCATGGCTGTGGCGCAGGAACGGAGCCAGGAGGCCAAGTACCAGCAGACTCTTCAAGACCTCTCCGGCCAGATCGCCGTAGCGCAAGCGGGGCTCAAGGCGGCTTTGCAGATTGCCAAGAACACTCCCATCCAGTTGGCCGCCGCGCGCCAGGCGGAGACCCAGGCGCGGGCGCGCTACCAGTCGGGACTCACCACCCTCGTGGAGGTGGCGGAAGCGGAAGGTCTGCTGGCGCAGGCCGAAAGGGATGATGCCGTGGCGCGCCTCAACGTGTGGCGGTCGCTTTTTGAGGTTGCGGTGGCGCAAGGCAATCTGGCGCCGTTCCTGGCGATGCTTCAGTCGTCTGCCGGGGGGAAACCCTAGGGGAGAAGCTTTCAGCGCTCAGCCGTCAGCGGTTAGCGAAACGTCGAGCTGATGGCTGAAGGCTGATGGCTGAGGGCTGAATTATGTGGCTCATTCGTACCGCCTTGCGGCGGCCCATCACGGTGCTGGTGCTGGTGTTCGGCGTGGCGCTGGGCGCGATTTTGGCCGTTCTGCGCATGCGCACCGACATCTTCCCGGACTTAAACCTCCCCGTCATTTACGTGGCCCAGCCATACGGGGGCATGAGCCCCGCGCAGATGGAAGGTTACCTGGTTTTCTACTACGAGTATCACTTCCTCTACGTCAATGGGATCGAAAGCGTGGAGGACAAATCTATTCAGGGGAACGGCCTGCTGAAGCTGACGTTTCATCCGGGCACCGACATGAGCCAGGCCCTCGCCCAGACCATCGCCTACGTGAACCGCGCCCACGCCTTCATGCCCTACGGCACCGTCAACCCCTTCGTCATTCGTTTCGACGCGGGCACGGTGCCGGTGGGCTATCTGGTCTTCTCGAGCCAGACCCGCACCATTGGGGAGATTCAAGACCTGGCCCTCAATCGCATCCGCCCGCTGTTCGCCACGCTTCCGGGCGTGTCGGCGCCGCCACCCTTTGGCGGCAACCAGCGCACGATCGTGGTGACGGTCAATCCCGATCGGCTCCGTTCCTACAATCTATCCCCCGACGCGGTCGTTAAGGCGGTGAGTTCGGGGAACATCCTCATGCCCGCCGGCAACGTGCGGACGGGCAGCCTCCTGCGCATTGTGGGCAGCGACTCTGTGACCCCGGATATCAGCGGCCTCTTGGACGTTCCCATCCAAACCGGCCCCGGCCCGGCCGTCTACCTGCGCGACGTCGGAACGGTCGCCGACAGCACGGACATCCCCACGGGTTACGCCCTCGTGAACGGTCGCCGCGCGGTGTACATCCCGGTGACCAAGCGCCCGGACGCCTCGACGCTCACGGTGGTGAACGAAGTCAAACAGAATCTGGCGCGCTTTCGCACCCTCGTCCCCTCCGACATCGACATCAGCTATCAGTTCGACCAATCCGGGTACGTCAAGAGCGCCCTGCTCTCGGTGGTGCGCGAAGGATTGCTGGGGGCTCTGCTCACCGGCCTCATGGTTCTGCTCTTTCTGGGAGATTGGCGCAGCTCGCTGATTGTGCTCACCACCATACCCTTCGCGCTCCTCACCTCGGTAGTGGCGCTCTGGTTGACCGGCCAGACCATCAACATCATGACTCTGGGCGGACTGGCGCTCGCAGTGGGCATCCTGGTGGACGAAGGAGTGGTGGAAATTGAAAACATCTATAGCACGCTCTTCGAGGAACCGGGCCTGGGGCCGGCGCGGGGTGTCCTCCGGGCCACCCAGCGGACCGTCGTGCCCCGCTTCCTATCGATGTTGGCGATTGTGGCCGTCTTCGTGCCCTCGTTTCTTATGACCGGTGTCACAAAGAGCTTGTTCGTGCCGCTTTCACTCGCCGTGGCCTTTGCCATGGTGGCTTCATTCCTGCTTTCCAGCTCCCTGCTGCCGGTTTTGTTCCTGTGGATGCACCGAGAACGCAGTCCGGGCTCGCAAGCACCGCGAGGCGGTTGGATGAACTTCGACAACATGCGGAACGCCTGGGCGCAAGCCCTGCAACGCCTCGCTCCCCGCCGCTGGCTTGTAATGGGGGCTTATATCGTCGTGGTGCTCGCGGTCTTAGGCCTTCTCGGGCCGCTCGTGGGCAAGGAATTGTTTCCCAGTGTGACGGGCCATCAATTCCGGCTGCGTTTCGGCGCGCCCACCGGAACTCGCGCGGAGGAGACGGCACACCTGGTGGGAGATGTCTTGAACGAAATTCAGGCCGCCGCCGGGCGGGGCAACGTGGACATCAGCCTGGGCTATGTGGGCACGCAAGGCGCCAGTTATCCCATCAACACGGTCTTCCTGTGGACGAGCGGGCCCCAGGAAGCGGTGATGAACGTGGCGCTGCGAGCCCAAGCCGGCATCGACGTTGCCGAATTTGAAGAGAAGCTTCGCCGGGTTCTGCCCTCGAAATTTCCGGGTTGCTCCTTCTCCTTCGAGCCGGGAGACATCGTCAGCCAGATCATGAATTTTGGCGCGCCCACGCCGGTGGAGATTGCGGTCACGGGCCCGGACTTCGCCGCCGTGCGCGGCTACGTGGAGAAACTGCGCGAGGCCATGAGCAAGGTGCCGGCCTTGCGCGACCTCAAGATCGAGCAGCCGCTGAACTATCCCAGCATCGACGTGCGCGTGAACCGCGAGCTGGCCGGGCAATTGGGCGTGACCACGCAGCAGGTTAGCCAATCGCTTTCCGAGGCCACGGCCTCCAGCCGCTTCACCACGCCGAATTATTGGGCCGACCCCAAGACGGGGGTCGCGTATCAAGTTCAAGTGCAGTACCCGCAGCCGAGAATGACCTCCCTCGAAGACGTTCAGAACACTCCTGTGATGCCCGGCGACGCCCAGCACCCGCTGGTGGGGGACCTCGCGCGGGTCACGGAGGGCACGATGGTGGGCGAGTACGACCGCATAAACGGCCTGTGGTTGCTCTCGCTCTCGGCGAACACGGCCAGCAAAGACTTGGGCCGAGTCGCGAGCAGCCTTGACGCCGCCATCCGCAGCGCCGGCGCTCCGCCCCGCGGCGTGACGGTGCAGGTGCGCGGGCAAGTTGCTCCCATGCGCGCCACGCTCGCCAATCTCGGCATCGGCCTGCTCCTGGCCATCGCCGTGATCTTCCTCCTGCTGGCGGCCAATTTCGAGTCGGTGCGGCTGGCCTTCGTGGTTTTCACCACCGCGCCCGCCACGATCTGTGGAGTCGTTCTTATGCTGCTGGTGACACACACCAGCTTGAACGTTCAATCCTACATGGGGGCGATCATGGCCATCGGGGTGGGGACGGCAAACGCCATCCTGCTGGTGACCTTCGCGGACGAGCGCCGCCGGGCGGGCGGTTCCGCGCTCTCGGCGGGCATCGAAGGCGCTCGCGCCCGCATGCGCCCCATCCTGATGACCAGCGCGGCGATGATTGCCGGCATGATTCCTATGGCGCTGGCGATTGGCGAGGGAGCGGAGGCGGCCGCGCCCTTGGGCCGTGCTGTGATTGGGGGGCTGCTGGCCGCGACCGTGGCCAACCTGACCGTGCTGCCCTTCCTGTTCTCGATCGTTCAGGCTCGCGCCAGCACGGTTTCTCCTTCGCTGGACCCGGATGATCCGGCGAGCCGGTACCACAGGGGATAGGGGGCAGGTGATAGGTGACAGGAGACAGAAACGAAAGGCGATTTGATTTGTAGCTTACGATTTTCCCTTTTCGATTTTCGAATTTCTGGCGGGAGTACGCGATGAAACCAGGGCGAAAAGCTGGGCTCGCTGCCGTTATTGTTGGATGCCTTCTGGCTGCCGGCTGTGGCCAGGACCGCGGAGGGGCGGCGCCGGCGGCGGGCGAGGGCGCGGCGCCGCAGGAGGTGGAAGTCACTCGCGTGGTCGAGCAGCAATTGAACACCACGGTCAAGCTTCCGGCCCAGCTTACGGCCTACGAGATGGTGGACGTGTACGCCAAAGTTACGGGATTCGTGAAGTCGATCAAGGTGGACCGCGGTTCGAGGGTCAAGGCGGGGGACCCGATTGCGCTGTTGGAAGCTCCCGAGCTCGTGGCCCAGCGAGGCGAGGCGGAATCCAAATACCAAAGCGCACAGGCGCAGCTAGCGTCAGCGCAGGCCAGGCTGGCGGCGGACCAGGCGACTTACCAAAGGATGAGCGCGGCGGCCAAGACCCCGGGCGTGGTCGCTTTGAACGACTTGGAGGTGGCGCAGAAGGCGGCGCAGTCGGACGAGGCCAACGTCGAGGCGCTTCAGAAGAGCGCCAAGGCGGCGCAGGAGGCGCTACGCTCCGTGGCGCAGCTCGAAGCCTATCTCAGCATCGCGGCCCCGTTTGACGGCCAGGTGACTACGCGCTACGTTCATCCCGGCGCGCTGGTCGGGCCCGCCGGTGGCCCCGCCGCCATGACCCCCATCGTGCGAATCGAGACGCTCACCCGGCACCGCATGGTGGTGCCCGTTCCGGAATACGACGCGGCCGGAATCCCGGAGGGGACGGAAGTCAGCTTCACCGTGCCGTCGTTTCCGGGAAGGGTCTTTCAGGCTCCCATCGCCCGAATTTCACACTCTGTGGACGTCAAGACGCGCACCATGCCCGTGGAGCTGGATGTTCGAGACCCGCGGGCGGAATTGACGCCCGGGACCTTCTGTGAAGTCTCCTGGCCAGTGCGCCGCGCCTACGCCACGCTGTTCGTTCCCGCCTCCGCGGTGGGAAGCGATCTGGAGCGCTCCTTTGTGATTCGAGTGCGCGGCAATCGCGCCGAGTGGGTGGACGTGAAGACTGGCGCAACTTCCGGAAAGCTTATCGAGGTCTTCGGCGAGCTGAAAGCCGACGACGAGGTGGCCGTGCGGGGCACGGACCAGCTTCGCCCGGGGACGGCGGTAATTCCAAGGGTTGTCCCTGCCGGCTAATCGCATTGATATGAACACTTAACACCAATAACCCTGCCTTTTGCGCAGGTGAGAAGCACCCTCACCCTCCTGCCTCGCGAAACTAATTTCCTCCTGACGTGTTCTACCTAGTGCAAGGGATCTTTGGAGGGCAGGAAGGCACGACCTGTCATTCGGCAACCCTCGGCAGTCGCGGCCTCCCCCACCCCTAAGCATGCGACCACACACCGGCGGACTTTGGCAGTCGTCCTTTCTTTCGAGAAGACATATAAGGCTTTGAGTCGATAGGCGGGTGGGTCATTCTGTCTGCCATCTTAGACGCGAAAAATCTCTTGACAACGCTTGTCGATTATTTTACATTTGCTATGGTCAATGGCGTCGATGATGAAAACGAGTGTAAATCATTTGACGAGAATGGTACTGCGCCCAAGGCCGGTGGTCTCCTCTATATAAGGGTCCTTGTAAGGCAGAAGAGGTATGTGCTCTCGTCAAAGGCGTACATGCTTCATTCTGAAGGCTATTTCGAGCTGGAAGATCTCGAAAACTCAATTTGCTGCGGAAGTGTTGCGAAGACTGAGAAGGATGAGCGATCAGAGTCGTTGGGGAACAAGAAGTACGTAATCGTTGGACCAGACATGCATGGATATGATTTCTACAGCGTTGGGAAAATCAAGCGATCCGGCGGCGGGCACACCTACTACCTTATCACTGCACACCCCATGAAACGAGGATGAGCATGTTTGATTTTGTTTGTGAAGAATGCCGTAAGGGTACGGTCCGGGAGCGGACGATCAATGACTTCGCCACCAAGGTGCGAGGCTACGAGTTCATCGTTCCAACCGCTGTCATAGGGGTTTGCGACAACTGTGGCGAGCAAGTCTTTGACCCACAGGAGGTGCGACGTTGGAGCGAGCTCTTCACGAAGTACCTTGAGAGCAGGGGAGATCTCCTGAGCGCCCACGAGGTCCGGATGACGAGAGAACGCCTGGGCCTGTCGATCGCTGACTTTGCAAAGCTCATTGGTTCCACCCGGCAGTCTGTCTATAACTGGGAGAGACAAGACCGCAAGATTCCTCAGAACCGACTTGCGGACGTGCTAATCAGATTAGTCCGCGAATCGACAACGTCCGGAAAAGTTGCAGTTCTGGAGTTCCTGCAGGACCGGGCAAGGGCAGGCGGTGAGAACCTCGCAATAAGGCTTACGTGGAACATCTCCGTCCGGCGGACGGAGAAGATTCTCCGATTTGCGCCTTCCGACCAGTTCGACGAGCTGTTCCAGGTCGAGGAGCCCGCCGTCGGTTTGCCAGCGCTGCGCTATTAAGGGAAGCACGGAGAAAAGTTATGCCAATGTATGTGACATTTTACTCTTTCAAGGGGGGGGTCGGTCGCACCCTCGCGCTTGCTAACGTGGCAACCGTCCTCGCTGGGGACAGCCGCGAACCGTGCCGAGTATTAGTCTGGGACTTTGACCTTGCCGCTCCGGGCCTGCAGCAGGTACTGAACTGCCGGTGGAAAGGGAAAACTCGTGAAGGCTTCCTTGACTACGTTCACCACTACTGTACGAGAGCCGAAATCGAGCCAATTGACAGGTTCATTTACAAAACCGATGTGCCAAACGTAGACATCCTTCCCGCAGGCTGGATGGGGCGCCGCTACTCTGCAAAGCTCGACCAGATCCACTGGCAGGAAATCTACCATCAGGCCCGTGGGTATCGGTTTATCGAAGCGACCAAGAAGCAAATAGCAGAACTGAAGCAAGAATATGACTACGTTCTAATCGACTCGTTAACTGGATACAGCGATGTCGGAGGAATCTGTGTCAATCAATTGGCCGACGTCGTTGTCCTCTTGTTTCGCCTGAACCGGCAGAACCTCGAGGGAATTTCAAAGGTCTACCGGTCTATCCAGAAGACCAGTAAGAACGCCGACAGGGCAGTAAAGACGGTGCCCGTGATAAGCCCCGCCTGGCCGTTTGCATCGCCGGAGGCAGATGAATGGACGAGCAAGGTGAGAAGGGTATTTACTGACGAATGGCCCCTCACGATCGCGTTTGACGGCAGCCTTAGTTTTGGCGAAAGGATCATTTCGCGCGAGCAGAGCCAGCACCCGATGTCGCCCAAGATACTGGATGACTATAGGAAACTGTCCAGGTCTCTGCGACGCCTCAACCAACAGGATCCCCAGACCATATACGATGGCATCCAAGACCTTTGCAGCAAAGCTCGCTTCACCGAGGCTCTCGACGCATGCATCGGACTCATCAGGAAGAGGCCGTCTCGATCCGATTACTGGGACCGGTTGGTCAACACAGCCCTTCTCTCAAGGCAAAGTGAAGAGGCGAAAAGGCTGAAGGACCGCGCTAGGGGGCTGGTGGATGAGGCATGCCAGGCAGGGAACCGGCTCGCCTATATTGCTCGGTACCAGCTTCGCAGCCTTTTTGGAACCAAGTGGGAAGAAGCCCTCGATGACCTTAATAAGGCCCTGGAACTGGACCCAAGCCGACCCGAGATCTATTGCTTGCGGGGAACGGAACTTTACCAGCAAGAGAGATACGAGCAAGCAGCCAAAGACTTTACATCTTGCCTGGATCTTGGAAGCACGGCCCCGGACCCGTCATCGGTTCTCATCCTCCGTGCCGATTGCTACAAACGACTTGGCGACAACGATAAGGCGTTGGAGGACGCGAAACGGGCTGCCGCACTGAAACCGGAGACTCCGGGCATCCTTCTGCACCTGGCGAGGGTGCTCTACTCAGGTCACAGATACCCTGAAGCCTACGAAGTGATCAAGAACCTTCCTCAGTTAGCACCAGCGTTCCAAAAAGCCCGCGTGTTTTCCGCGCACGTCCTGTGCGCGCTGGGCGACCGCCCGAGGGCTATGCAGGAACTCCACCGAGCAGAGGAGACCGGTATAACTGCACTGGATGACACACTCGAGGCTGCTGAGGCCTACGTGGTGGTCGATCCCAAAGAGGCCCTGAGGCTCCTTGACGACTCCAAATTCGCTGACCGTCTACTGATCCTTGGCCGACATCGCTACAAGGCGCTTACCTTCGTGCTTAGGGCGCTTGCCGCAGAACTGCTCGATAAGGCTGATGTCAAGGGCCAATCTATGCGATCTTTTGAGGAGACCGGCATTAGCGCGAGTGAGCTGCACTGGAGCTTCGCAGAGCTAAAGGAATTCCTGGAATGGGCTGTGGCAGGGAGGGGGCTCAGTGAGTCAAAGGTGGCGACGCTAAAGGCGATGATTGAGCACTTTGAAACTTCCAAGGCCAGTGCCCAGGCGGTTTGAAGTCCGGGGCAGTCCTATGAGTGCCATGCGCGGTCGGCCCTTGCAGCTTTCCCTACAGATTTCTTTTTGAAAATAAAGGGGTTCGCCTTGAGCCCAGGACCCTAACACTCTTGTGCTTCACTTTGGCAAATTCGAATACTGCTGCAAACAAACTTTGTTTCCATCCCCCAGACCCTGCAAATCCGAGCCGGGTGAGGCCTAAAACACCGATGCGTTGTCGTGCCTGACCATTGACTGACCCGTACCAAGACAGACCTCCCCGAAATTCGAACCTGCCTTCCGAAACTAATTTCCTCCTGATGTGTTCTACCTAGTGCAAGGCGGTCTCGGTAGCGCCGCCCTTCGGATTCTGCCCCGAGCGCAACGAAGGGCCGCCACGCGAACCGGTTCCTGTGGAGGTGGAACATGCGAAAGATTTGGAGACTCTTCATCCTGCCGTGTTTGTTGGTTTTGGGGTATCCGTTATGGGCGCAAATCGCCGGCTCGCGCCCCATCCCGATTCCCGATGTTTACAGCGTGGAGCAGTTTCGCGACTCCTGGCGCGTGCTCGAGCCGATCACGCGCGGCAACCTGAGCATCTTCCCCGTTGTCTCGAGGCTGAGAGCGGACACATCCGGCTTCATGACCCTCGACGAGGGCGTGGCCGCAGGCGTCATCAAGATTAGCGAGAGAGGCCAACTGGAAACTCCTCTCTATCGAAACCGCGACGGAGTGCGCCCGCCGCGGCCGGTGCCCTCCTGGCCTCAGTCCGGCGGGCCCAGCGTCAACGAGTTGGTGCTGGTCAACGAATCCTCGCGGCCGTTGATTTTGCTGGCCGGCGAAGTGGTGTCGGGCGGGAAGCAGAACCGGATTGTGGGCGCCGACCTGGTTGTCCCGCCCAAGAGCGGTCCGGTTCCGCTCAGCGTTTTCTGCGTTGAGCATGGCCGTTGGACGCCCGGCGCGGGTGGGTTCGGCTCCGCTCAGGCCATCGCCCATCCCAAGATCCGCATGCAGGCTCAGCTCAACCAGAGCCAGACTGGGGTTTGGGAAGCGGTGGGAGGCGCCGCGATGGCCGCCCGCGCGCCCTCGCCCACGCAGAGCTACGTGGACGTGCTGCAGAATCCCGAGGTGAAGAGAGACCTGGACAGCGCGGCAGCCTCCATCGAAGGCGAATACGACCGAGAGTTGCGCGACCGGATCCGCGAGGGAGGCGCCGTCGGCGTAGTGGTGGCCATCGACGGGGAATTGGTCTGGAGCGACGTCTTTCCCAGCGCGCAGCTTTTTGGCAAGTACTGGCCCAAGCTGCTCCGCTCCTACCTGATGGAGTCGAAGGGGTACGCGGCCTGGGGAAAGGGCGTCCCCACCGCGAAGGCGGCGGAGAAATTCCTCCTCGAATGTCGAGGGCACGTCAACGTTGACACGGAGGCCGACGCCTATCGCCGCACGCAGATTTCAACGGACGAGTATCAGGTGGTGGCGCTCGAAGCGCTGGGGGAGTCCGAGAAGGTAAACCTGCTCCTCCACTATAACAAGATGGCGCGCGGGTGAGTGAGGGTCCTCCTTGACTCCTCATTCTTGGCGCGAACGATGATGCAGTTGGTAGCCACGGTCAATCCGTCAGCCGACGGATTGACCGCTGGTTTTTTCCCGGGACGATGCCCCACGGCGCGCCGCCCGGAGGCTTTGGGCCGCAGGGCGGTCAGAAAAGCGCTGACCGTTGCTACCGCTAAATTCGGGCGCCCACCAGGAGCGCCGCTACGCGTTACACGAACGCGCGAGAGATTCCCTCCAGGTTTACCTCCTTGAATTCGCGTGCCACCCATTCCGCCTGGCGCAATTCCTGGAGCGGGCGGCTGGAGGCGATGCCCAGGCAGCGCAGGCCCGCCGCGTGCGCGGCGACGATGCCCAAAGGAGCGTCCTCGATGGCCAGGCACTGTCCCGCCTCGAGAGGCTCTCCTCGCAATTGAGGAAGCTCCCGCAGGCGTTCCAGGGCTTTCAAGTACACGTCGGGTTCGGGCTTGGATTTTTCGCAATCATCCGCCGTGGCCAGCACCGCAAATTTATCGCGCAGGCCGAGTTTCCCGAGCAGGCGCTCGATTTCTGCCCGAAAGCTTCCGCTAGCAATCGCCAAGGTGAACCGGGCCGCCGCCTGCTGGACAAACTCCAAGGCGCCCGGCATGGGGGGCAGGCCGTCGCGGATAATCTTCTCGTACTCACGAATTTTCCAGGCCACCAGCTCGTCGCGCCGCGCCGCGTTGACTGGGCGTCCGTGGCTGCGGTAGAGATGTTCGATGATGCCCCGGTCATCGAGGGCAAGATAGTCGCGGTAGTATTCTTCTTCCGTGACCGTCCAGCCTTCCCGGCCGGCCATTTCCTGGGTCAAGCTAAAAATGATGGGTTCGCTGTTTACGATGATCCCATCGAAGTCGAAGATGACGGCGCGCAGCATGTGTGATGGACTCCCCGAAGGCCGCCCGGGCGAGCGCAAGTGGGTTGACTTTCCTAATACTCCCACCGCCGGGCCTGGAGACGGGCCAAACAAAACCTCGCTATGGTACACTTGAGGTTTAAGCCGGGGCAAGGGTGCAACTGTTGCGACGGTCGAAGAGTCGAAGCAGTTGAAAGAAGGTTGCTACTGAGCTATGACGCGCGAACTGGGCATTCCGATTGCCTTTGTGGCGGGCGTGGTTTCCTTTCTTTCGCCCTGCGTTTTGCCCTTGGTGCCCGGTTATATTTCGATGTTGTCGGGGGCAACCATTGAGGAGTTGAAGGCCGGGGGGAGCGCCACGCTGGTGGGCCGCATTTTTCGCAATTCCCTGGCATTCATTGTGGGGTTCTCGATCGTTTTTGTGGCGCTGGGCGCCTCCGCTTCCTGGGTGGGCAAGTTTCTAAGGACCCACCAAACGACTTTCAACATTTTCGCGGGGGCCCTTATCATTATCTTTGGGCTGCACCTGACCGGGCTGGTGAGAATTCCTCTGCTTTACCGCGAGGCCCGCCTGAACACCGGCGCGCCGCGGCGGGGATTGCTGGGAGCATTTTTGCTGGGGTTTGCCTTCGCGTTTGGCTGGACGCCCTGCATCGGGCCGATTCTTGCCGCCATCCTGACCCTGGCCGCCCAGCGCCAAACCTTGTTCCAGGGCATGTTCCTGCTGGCGATCTATTCGGCGGGACTGGCCATCCCCTTCCTGCTCACCAGCCTGGGTCTGAGCCAGTTTCTGAAACTCTACGTCGGCTTCCGGAAATATCTGCAAGTGGTGGAAGTGGCTTCCGGGGTCCTGCTGATCGCGCTTGGCGCGTTGATGGCCTTCAACAGGCTGACGGTGATTTCCGGGTATTTTTCATTTTTGAATCGGTTCACGCTTTGAAAGAAGCTCTCAGCCGTCAGCGCTCAGGCCTCAGCAAGATACGCCAAACCGGGAGGCTGATATCTGAAAGCTGATAGCTGACCGCTGAAAGCGAAAAGTCTGGAGAAAAGTTGCACCCTTTTCTATTCAGCATCGGTTCGTTTCGTCTGCCCACTTACGGCACGTTACTCGTGCTGGCCATCCTGGCCGCCGTGTACACGGTGACGCGTCTGGGCCGGCGCGAAGGGTTTGACCCGGGCCGTCTGCTGGACCTCAGCACGTGGCTGCTGGTGGTGGCGCTCGCGGGCGCGAAGGTCCTGATGATCCTGACGGACTGGAACTTCTACCGCCAGAACCCGGGAGAAATCTTCAGCCGCTACACCCTCCTGGCGGGCGGGGTTTTCTATGGCGGGTTCCTTGCCGCCGTTTTCTTCGCGGTGTGGTACGTGCGGATCCACCATCTCAGCTTCTGGAAGGTGGCCGACATCTACTCGCCGGCGATTGCCCTGGGCCAGAGCGTCGGCCGGCTGGGCTGTTTTGCGGGGGGCTGCGACTACGGCAAGCCCACCTCGTCGTCGTGGAGCGTGGTGTTTACCAGTCCCTCCGCGCACGAATACACCGGAGTGCCCTTGGGGATTCCGCTGCACCCGACCCAGCTCTACGAATCGCTAGCGACGCTCTCGATATTCGGCGTATTGTTGTGGCGCTTTCGGCACAAGCGGCGCGACGGGGAGATTTTCGTTCTCTACGTGGCTCTTTACGCGGTGGCGCGGTTCTTTCTGGAATTCTTGCGGGGCGACGAGGACCGGGGGTTTGTGTTCAACCATCTCCTGTCGACGTCGCAATTCATTGCCATCCTCGCCCTCATGGCGGTGGCGTGCCTGGCGCTCCTTGCGGCCTGGCGGGAACGCGCGTCCGTTGTGGCGGCACAGTCCGCGGGCACGCCGGGCGAGCGCAAGGCCATGAGCGATAACGCCGCTGGCGCGCGGGCAAGGCTCGCGACTCCCGCAGCGGGGCGGGCTCCCAAGCGCGCACATCACTAAAGCGTCTGAAAGGCAGGGCGGAAAATTATGGATGAGCCATTAGTCGGTCAGGTTCCGGAACCCGAGGGGGCCGGGCAGGACGGCCAAGCGCCGCAGGCGCCTACTCCGCCGCAGAGTCCCGGCGTGTCCCGAAGCAAGGTCGCGGCGGGCGCGGTGCTGGCGCTGGCGCTGGTGGTCGGCCTATACGTGGCGAACCGCTATTGGATCAAGCCCGCTACGAAAATTCAGGCTGATGGCTCCAAAGAGCATCCCGCCGCGCCCGACTTCTCGCTGACGGACATCTCGGGGAACAAACTGAACTTGAGCGACTATAAGGGCAAAGTCGTGATGCTGGACTTCTGGGCGACTTGGTGCGGTCCCTGCCGTATCGAGATTCCCGGCTTCATTGAATTGCAGAGCCATTACGCCAACCAGGGCTTCACCATCGTGGGCGTTTCCATGGACGATTCTTCGGAGCCCGTGGTGGAATTCTACCGGCAGTTCCACATGAACTACCCCGTGGCGATGGGCAACGCCCGGCTGGAGGAGCTCTACGGAGGCATCCTCGGTTTGCCCACCACCTTCCTGATTGGACGCGACGGCCGCATCTACGCGAGGCACGAGGGCGCCACGGATGTGTCGGTCTTCGAGGATGAAATCAAACAACTGCTGGCGCTGGCCCCCGATAAGGAGGCCATGAGTTTCCAGCCGGAAGGTTACAGAGCCAGAGGGGGTCAAATTGAGTTGGGAGACCCCGCGGAGATCGATTCCGAGGTCCCGGGAGTCAACCTGAGCAAGCTGACCGCCGAGCAGAAGGAGACCTTCAAGAAACTCTTGGCCGGGCAGCAATGCCCATGCGGCTGCAAATTAACCCTCTTGAAATGCCGGCAGGTAGACCGGCAGTGCGCGATCAGCCGCAAAGCGGCCCGCGAGCAGTTGGAAAAGATGATGGCCAAACAGGAAGCTTCCACGGGCTCTTGAGCCCGTCGAAGGTCGAAAGGATACAACAGACTGCTGAAAATGAGGGCCTGTCATGCTGAGCGAAGCATCTGGTGTTTGTCATTGAAAGCAAGTGAAGCAGATTCTTCGCCGAGTTCACCCTGAGCGACCAGAGCGAGATCCTTCGCTTCGCCCTGTACCCAGCGGTTCAGGGCTTCGCTCAGGATGACATTGTCAGAAGTCCTTTTCATTGGCCTGCTAATCGACGCCTATGCTGCGAACCATGCTGAGTCTTGTACTGGCGAGTTGGGCGGCAAGCGTTGCGCTGGCCCAAGGGCCCGCGCAAGTGGTGGAGGCGAAATGGGTGATGGCGGCGGATGCGGCCCACCCTAAAACCACGGTGAAAGCGGCCGTGGTGGCCAAGGTATCCGCCGGGTACCACATCAATGACCACAAGCCGACGCTCGATTATCTGATTCCCACCGAACTGAAGCTCGACGCTCTTAAGCAAGTCGAAGTGAAGGACGTGACGTATCCCAAGGGTGTGCTCAAAAAGTTCGCTTTCTCGGACGCTCCTCTCTCCGTTTACGAAGGGACGGTGGTGGTCGGGAGCGCGCTCCAGGTGGGGCGCGCGATGGCGCCGGGAACCTATGCGCTCAAGGGCAAGTTCAGCTACCAAGCCTGCAACGACCATGCCTGCCTGCCGCCGGCCAGCGTCCCGCTGACGTTGACACTCAAGGTGGTGCCCCGTAACGTTCCGCTGAAGCCCGAAAACTCGGATGTCTTCGAGCGAGCCCAAGTTGAGTGACCCAGACGCACAAGCTCCCGCACCCCGGCCATCGGGCACTTCGATCGTGTCGGCAGCCGTGGTGCTGGCCCTTCTGGCGGCGCTGGTTTGGGCTTTGCGCCCCAGCCGCCCGGGATTTCAGCCGGCGCCGCTGCGTCCTCTGCCCCGCGGTTGCCCCATGGTAATCAGCGAGTTCGTCCCCACAAACATCACGGAGGTGCCGGCCCTCCCGCTCGACTCTCTTCCCAAGGGTCAGAAAAACCGCGTGTTGTTTCGGCTCAATATGGAGCCCTGTCCCTGCGGCTGCAAGGAGAGCATCGCCTCCTGCCTGGCGCTCCACCCGGAGTGCAAAAGCGCCAAAGAGGCGGCGCAGAAGATTTTGGCCGACGAGCGCGGGGAGAAGCCGAAGCAGATAGGAGTCCGATGAAAATTGGAGTGGTTGCAGACACGCACGGTTACTTCGAACCTCGTCTGGAGGAGCTGTTGGCGGGTGTGGATGCCATTGTGCACGCCGGGGACGTCGGGGCCCAGGACGTCTTGGATCAGCTCGAGAAGATCGCGCCGGTGCACGCGGTGCAGGGCAATGTCGAGCCGGAGGCGCTCAACCTGCCGCCCTCGCTGACGCGAAGGTTCGAGGACATCCAGATTGAGGTCTACCACCAGTTGCCGGTGCCGCAGTGTGAACTCGAGCAGTGGTCGGACGGCAGCCTGCTCGGCAGGATGCATCCGGAGCGCCGCGACGCCTTCCTGGAGAGCTTCGGCGCTCCCACTCGCGTGGTGGTGTTCGGCCACAGCCACAAGCCGCTACTGCTCCCCATGGGCCACCGGCTCTTTTTCAATCCCGGCAGCGCCGGCAAGAAGCGCTTCTCCCTGCCGCGCTCCTGCGGCTTGCTGGAACTCTTCGCCCGCGGCCTGCGCGGGACCATCCTGAGCCTGGAGCAGCATAATGAGGGCCTGCCCGGCCATGTGTGGCTGCCTGTGGGGGAAACGTAGCGATGGAGAAAGTCCTGCGCTTTCTCAACAACGCGAAAGATTTGCTGACCACCGCGGCCGCCGTGTTCGCGGCGGCCGTCGTAGCCGTGGAGACGTACGAAGCCCTGCGCAAGAAGCTCGAAAGTTCCCGCAGCCCTGATGCCTCGGATGACCTTGCGAAGTCCCGCACCGACCGGAGATGACAACTTAGCGTCGGTCCCGCGCCTACAGGGCCGGCATGCCGCCTGAAAGGGCGGCGCCATCTGTCGGCTGACGGACAGCCCTACTTATTAGAGATCACCCGGCCGTAGGGGCTGGAGCAGGCGAGGCGGTCAATATACGCATAGGCCAGCCGGGCGACTTCCTCGATTGCTCGCTCGCCATCTTCGTCGTGCGCGAGATACGTGGTCATCACGGAGAGGACGAGCGGATGGTCGGGGATCTCGATGATTCCCGAATCGCACCGCACAGCTTCGAGGGAGCCGGGCTTGTCCGCGATGGGGCCGATGCCGGGCAGGGCTTTGTGGAATTCGCTATCCTTGGGAAGCTTGAGGAGGCGGAAATACTCCGCCGTGTGCGCGGGGTCGAGGGCCTGGTCGGCGCGCACCTTTTCGAGCAGGGTCATCATCTCGCGCGGCGTCGAGACGTTTTCGTTGCCGCGGCGCGCCGCCTCCAGGTCGATCATGCGGCGCCGCAGCTTGGTTTCCGTCAGGCCCAGGCGGGCAATCTCCGCGTTGATATTTTCCATGCCCAGGCGGTCAATCAAAATGTTGGTGGCGGTGTTGTCGCTGAGCACCACCATGAACGTGGCGAGGTCCCGCAGCGACATGGTCGCGGTGCCATCACCCAGCATGGTGATGATGGGCTCGTCGTCGCCCTGGGTCATCTCGCGGCGCAGGATGGTGTGCTTGTCTTCCAGCGAGAGCTTGCCCTCCTGGTCCTGCCGCATCAGCTCGAGTAAAACCGTCAGCTTGATGGAACTGGCTTGCGGGAAGACGGTGTCGGGATGGAGAAAGAACGTTTCCCCCGTGGCAAGGTCCTTGATGGCGTAACCCATCACGCCCTGGAGCTGCTCGGCGACGTGATTCAGTTCCTTCTCCAGCTTGGCGTGCCGCACGCTCTGGAGCGAATCCTGGGCGGCCACGGGCCGGGCGAAAACCAGCATGCACAATGTGACGGCGGAGACGATCAAGCTCGGCAGGAATGTGGAGGCAGGCAGGCGACGCGTTTGCACAGGTTTTCTCCCGATGGGGATTCGAAATTCGAAAATCGGCAACCCGAAATCCAAAATCTAAAATCCAAAATCGAAAATCCCTCACGCCCCAATGTACTTGGCGTATAGGCTTCGCGCCACGGCGGGGTCCTGTGTGCCTTTGACAATCGCCCGGCCATCGGGGAAGACGGTCAACTCGTAAGGGGCCAGCTCGCACTGCACCAGATACTCGTTTCCGCGCACGGGCCCGAAGCGCGCCAGGCGCGCCTTGAGGGCCGCGAGGTCGAGCGCGCGCGGCTGCTCCTGGTGAATCTGTACCGAGTTCCGGCCACACATGCTGACGTGGGAGTGGACGCCACCTTCGAGGTAGGCGAATTCTCTCGCGCCGCACGTCCGGCATTCCGGGTCGCGCTGGGGCTTGAGCTGGTGGAAGCGGTTGGCCCACACGTCGTACGCCAGCAACGACCCGTGCAAATCCGCTTCGCGGCCGAGCAGGATTTTGATGGCTTCGGTCACCTGGTGGGCGGCCGCCCAAGCGACCGCGGGGCTGATGACGCCGATGGTGTCGCAGGTCTCGTGCAGTCCCTGGGGCGACTTCGGAAACAGGCAGCTCAAGCACGGCGTGCGGCCCGGAAGGATGGTCATCGTCGTGGCATAGCTGGCCACCACGGCGCCGTACACCCAGGGAATGCCGAGTTTTACGGCAACGTCGTTGACCAGGTAGCGAGTCTCGAAGTTGTCCGCCGCATCGAGGATGACCTGAAACCCTTTCACCAGGTCTTCGATGTTGCGGCTGTCGATGTCCGCCACGATTCCTTCCACGCGAACGTCCGAGTTAATAGCGCGCAGCTTGCGCTCCGCCGCCACGGCCTTGGGCAGGCTCTCGCGAGCGTCAGCTTCGTCAGCAAGTATCTGGCGGGGGAGGTTGGACTCCTCAACGAAGTCGCGGTCCACAATGCGCAACGTGCCCACGCCGGCGCGCGCCAGCGCCTGCGCCTGCGCAGCCCCCAGCGCCCCGCAGCCCAGGATGACGGCCCGCGATTGCAGGAGCTTTTCCTGCCCCTCCGCTCCGATGGGCGCGAACAGAATCTGGCGTGAATACTTCTCACGATTCATCAATCAGCCTTCAGCGGTCAGCCGTCAGCTTTCAGCCAATCGCTTGCTCATGGTTGAGCTCCGAACGCTAAACGACGTTATTATACCTTCTCTATTCTGACCCCGCCGATCGCGTGCGCCAACGTGTTGACGGCTCAACCATGTGCTGTAGGGCCGACCCTTGCGTCGGCTTGGCCCGGGCAAGCCCCGGCCCTACCTCTACCGGCGAGAGCACACGGGGAGCGCCACCCAAAAAGCTCTGGACGTGCGCGCCGCCGCGAGAGATGATATTACCAATCCGTCAGTTGACGGAACCGATTTCTCTCGCACCGGTACATCCCGATGGCTCTCCCTGCCCGCAGCGTGTCCGAATCATTGCCCTTTGAACGAGGGCGGCGCGAAATGATCGAGGTGCAGCTTCGGCGCCGTGGGATTCGCGACGAGCGTGTGCTGGAAGCGATGTTCTATGTCCCGCGTCATGAATTTGTGCCGCCTGCCTACGTCAGCGCTGCCTACGACGACCGGCCCTTGCCGATCGGCCAGACCGAAACCATCTCCCAGCCTTACATCGTAGCCGCGATGACCCAGGCAGCCCGCGTCGAGCCCGGCGACAAGGTTTTGGAGGTGGGGACCGGCAGCGGCTATCAGGCTGCGATTCTGGCCTATTTGGGCGGCAAGGTCTACACCGTGGAGCGGAACCCAGAACTGGCCGAGGTAGCCCGCGAGAGGCTGAAGCGTCTGGGCTACCGCGACATCGAGGTGATGAGCGGCGACGGCAGCGAAGGCTATCCCGCCGCCGCGCCCTTCCAGGCGATCCTGGTGACCGCGGCGGCGCCCGATGTGCCGCCGGCGCTCCTGGAGGAGCTAGCCGATGGCGGAAGAATGGTGATTCCCACCGGCGATCTCGTTCACCAGGACTTGCTATTAATTTTCAAACATAACGGCCAGGTCTCACGGCGCGTGCTCGACCCCTGCCAGTTCGTACCCCTCATCGGCAAACAAGGCTGGCCGGAAAAGCATGGCTGGCTGCATTGAAGTGCAGTCAAAAGTTGAAAGTCAAAAGTCAAAAGTTAGAAGATGACTTTGACCTTCGACCTTTGACAATCGATTTTTGACTGCCCTTTTGACTTCCTACGCGAGCTTCCCGTATAGTCGGCCTCGATCCGTCGGGGGACGGATGTTCCATGCCGGAGCCCTTCCTGAGCATTGTCATTCCCGCCTACAACGAGGCCAGCCGTATCGGGGGGACTCTGGAGCAGGTGGCGCGCTACGCCGCGTCCAAGCCCTTCCCGGTGGAATTGATCGTGGTGGACGACGGCTCTTCGGACCCGACACTGGAAATCGTCGCCAAGTTCCCGGCCGTGCGAGTGGTGCGGAACGACCGCAACCGGGGCAAAGGATTCACGGTCCGCCACGGCGTGCTGGAGTCCCGAGGGCAACTGATTCTCTTCAGCGATGCCGATCTCTCGACCCCCATCGAGGAAGCCGACAAGCTGATTGCGGCCCTCGGCAAAACGCGCGCGGATGCTGCCATCGGCTCGCGGGCGCTGCAGCGCGAGCTGATTGGCGTCCACCAGCCGTTCTTTCGCGAGGCCGCCGGGCGCGGGTTCAATCTCTTGGTGCGCCTGTTCACCGGGCTCAAGCTGCGCGACACGCAATGCGGGTTCAAGCTCTTCCGTCGCGAGTCCACGCGACGGGCCTTCGAGCTTCAGCGCGCGGTGGGCTTTGGGTTTGATCCCGAGCTGCTGTTTCTCATTGAGCGGCTGGGGGGCAAGATCATCGAGGTCCCGGTGCGCTGGAACGACAACCCCGCCACCAAGATCCGTTTCCTCCGCGACTCGACTCACATGTTTCTGGACCTGCTCCGCATCCGCTGGCGCGCCTGGACCGGCCAATATCCCGCTTGACTTAGCTGACACTAAACTTTTAAGATAGCGCCATCGCTAGAAAGGAGGTGATCCATGCCAATTGAAAGTAACCTTAGCGAGGGTGCTGAGGCTTAAGCGCTAAGCACGCGCTGGTTAGTGGGAACCTCTCCTGAGCGAGGAGAGGCAAAGTGGTAAGGCGCTGCTCGGCGCCGTTTCCGCCGCGGCGGAAAAGCCAATCCCATCAGTATCCCGGCCCCTGGCCTCGCGGTCGGCGCGCGGCCAGGGGTTTTCACTTTCTGTGGGCTTCCAAATTATCCCCAGATAAACACTCCATAGATAACCACTTTGATCGAAATATAAACTTAACGGAGGGATGAGCCGTCCGGGATTGTTGTCGGGGTAGCTCTGAATCTTTGGTGAGCCTGCGGCAGCCAGGCGAAAGTGCGGCAGCGGAACACCGCAGTTTGGCCCGTCCGACGCCGAAAGAGAAAGCTCCTCAATAGAGGAGTCCCTTTTCTTCCCCCAGCCCCCACGGACGCTGATTCGGTGTGTGCCACTGTCGGCCCCAGTGGACGTGAGGGTTGAGATATGGAGAGACGAGCGGTAGATTTGTGCCTCCTTGGCGGGTGGATCTGCCAAGCGAAGGGAGACTTCCCATGCGACGCGCGATTTATTTAGCCGCCCTCCTAGTCCTTGCAGCTCTGCTGCCTCTTTATGCGCAGGACAGCGAACGCAGTTCCTCGCTCCAGTCCAAGCCCGCGCCCCGGCTCGCGGCCACGCCGCCGATGGGCTGGAACAGTTGGGATTCTTACGGGCTGACGATCAGCGAATCCGAATACAAGGCCAACGCCGAGTGGATGGCGAGCCACCTGAAGCGGTTCGGATGGCAATACGCGGTCATTGATGAAGGCTGGTATTTGCAGAATCCGGAAAGTGGCGGCAAGCCCGCCTGGCAATTCACCCTCGATAAGGAGGGCCGCTTCATTCCGGCGCCAAACCGCTTTCCAACCGCGGCGAACGGTGCGGGGTTCAAGCCGGTTGCGGACTTCGTGCATTCGCTCGGCTTGAAGTTCGGCATCCACATCATTCGAGGCATTCCACGCGAAGCTGTGGCGCAGAATCTGGCGATTGCCGGCACCTCGTTTCACGCCGCCGATGCCGCCGACACATCCGACACCTGCACGTGGAATCCCGACACCTACGGCGTGAAAGACAACGTGGCGGGGCAGGCCTACTACGACTCGCTGGCAAAGCTCTGCGCGAGCTGGGAGCTGGATTTTATCAAGGTGGATTGCATGTCGAGCCACCCGTACAAAGCAAGTGAAATTCACATGCTCAGCGCCGGACTGAAGAAGTCCGGCCGCCCCATCGTCTTGAGCCTCTCTCCGGGGCCCACCTCCCTGGCGGTCGCCGACGACGTGCGCCGATACGCGCAGATGTGGCGCATCTCCGATGACTTCTGGGATTACTGGGCGCCCTCGCCGGATCAGGCTTGGGTTCAAACCCTGCGCGGGCAATTCGCGACCGCGGTCGGCTGGGCCCCGTACATTGGGCCGGGCCACTGGCCGGACGCCGACATGCTCCCCATCGGATATATCGGCCCGCGGCCCGGGCTGGGTTCCGCACGCCCGACGCGCTTTACTCAAGATGAACAGCGCACCCTACTCACCTTTTGGTCCATCATGCGCTCGCCTCTGATTATCGGCGGCAGCCTGCCGCAGAACGATGACTGGACCACCTCGCTGCTGACAAACCCCGAGGTGATTGATGTGGACCAGCACTCGATGGGCAACCGCCCGCTGCTCACCACCAACGGCACCGTGGTCTGGTCGGCCAGGCCCGAGGACGGGAAGGGCCATTATCTGGCGGTCTTCAATCGCGCCGAAGCCGCGCAGGATATTGCCCTGGATTGGAACGAGGTTGGCTTGGCGTTGCATAAGCAATACAAGTTGCGCGACCTTTGGGAACATAAGGATTTGGGTTCGGCAACTTCGCTCAAGGTGAGTTTGCAGCCGCATGCCTGCGCGCTGTATCGCGTGAGCGAGTGAAACGGCATCGTGGCCTGGTTGGTAGCCTCGGTTAACTTGTAGTTTGAATTAACCGTGGTCTCCTCTTCCTGAGGGAATCGAAGGCCTCGCGGATGACCTTAGTGGCCATTGCGGTGAGATGGTACTTGGGCAAGTCATCGGGGCGTACCCAGCGGGCTTCCAGGACGTCAGAGGCGGGCCGCAAGCGTCCTCCCTTCACCCGGCACACGTAGTCGATGATGACGAAGTGGTACTTCACTCGCCTTCCTTCGCGCATGATGCGATCGAAGGCGGCGACGATTTCCAGGGGCTCGACGTCAAGCCCTGTTTCCTCCTTGAGCTCACGCCGCACGGCTTCCGCGAGTTCTTCCCCGACTTCCAACAACCCTCCGGGAAGTGACCACTGCCCCTTGAGCGGCTCGGCGCCACGACGAACCAAGAGAACACGTTGGCGGTTGATGACCACGCCGCCCACCCCTGCCAGAGGTTGTTTTGGAAACTCACGCTTCATCGTCTGCAAGTCGTCAGCGGAGACTTCTGAATTCTTCCGCTGGCTCGTCACTTGTCACTCTTCACTTTACTCATTGGCGGCCCGCGTCACGACTTCGCAAAACATCTTGACGCCCCGCCGGATCTGCTCCACCGGCACGCGTTCATTCGCCGCATGTTCCGTTTCGTCAAGCTCTGGCGTCACTTCGATGGGGCAGAATCCGTAGCAGGTGATGCCCAGGGGCCGGTACAGTTGGCTCTCGGTGTACCCGCTGTTCAGGCATGGCGCCACCAAAGCATGGGGATTGTATTCGTGCACGACCTGTTCGATCACCCGGAAGAGGCCCGTGTCCGTGGAGGATGAGTTCGAAGGTTTGAAGCGATTGATGGTTTCGAGACGAATGCGCTCGTCGGCAATGACCTTCCGAAGCTCCGCGAGGAAAGCGTCCGGACCACTGCCGGGAAGAAGCCGGACATCCAGCTCCGCGTAGGCAGTGTCAGGTATCACATTGGTCTGTGGCCCGCCCTGGAGGACCGTCAAAGAGACGGTATCGCGAAGCAGGTAGTTGAGGCTCTCATCGCGGCTGATGCTGGCGGCGAAGGCGCGGTCACGAAGCGCCTTGCGGATGTCGCGAAACTGCGCCGCTCGGCGGCCCGTCTCCAGCGGCGCAACTTGGCGGAAGTACTCCTCCACAGCAGGCAGCAAGCGAATGGGCGGCTGCCACTCCACGATTCGCGCCAGAGCCTGCACCAGAATATCAGTCGCTGAATCTGGAATAGGAATCGATCCGTGCCCGCCCCTTCCCGTGGCCGTCACGCGGATCCACAAGGGCGCCTTCTCCGCCACCCCGACGCCGTAGATTGTGGCACGAGGACCGATCAGATTGGACCCGCCCTCAGTGATCAGGTATTCCGCATCGCGCACCAGTTCGGGGTGATTCTCCAGGAACCACGTGCTGCCCGTTCCGCCGACTTCTTCGTCCGATGTGGCCAGGAAGATGAGGTCGCGCTTCAGGGGCAGGTGTTCCCGCGCTGCCACCAGCATGACCATGGCTTGCAACAAACCCTCATCCTTCATGTCGAGGGCGCCGCGGCCGTACAACTCCCCATCCAGGATTTCCGCTGCAAAGGGCGGTAGCCTCCAACTCCTGGGGTCCGCCTGTACCACGTCCATATGATTCAGCAAGACCAGAGGCTTGAGGGACCCGTCGCCTTTTAATACGGCATAGATATCCGCACGCCCGGAGGCGTAGGGGTAAATCGTGTTCGCTATTCCCGCCTCATCGAATAGGCGATGGAAGAATTTCGCCGCGGCATATTCATTGCCAGGCGGATTTGAGGTATCGATCCGAAGGTATTCCTGAAGGAGGCGCACCGCCTGGTCCTGATAGGGTGCCCAGTTGAGGGCTTGCAATTGCCGCACGGCCAAGTCCTGGGCCGGCACTCCCAACGGGGTCGCGAGTAGCGCAAAGCAAATCGGCAAAAATCGGAATCTCATTGCGGTTCTTAGACGGCTAGCCACTTCCGGAATCCAATGACGCTGCGACCCTTTGAACCCCATGAAGCCAGCAATCTGAAACGAGGCTCTATGCGGTGGCGCGCCATGTTACTACATAAAGGACGGAGCCGGCCAAAAAGCGGCTTGGTCAAAAAGGCAAGGGGAAGGGAACCGGCACCTGTGGTTCCCTCACCACGGATTTATGTAACTAATTGAAAACAAAATAGATACCTATGCCTAAGGGGGCACAGACGCCGCCCCATCGGAGCTGTCGACCTGAGCAAATTCCTTGCCTTTTTGTCGTCAAAACCTTTATAGTCAGTAGGTTGAAAGCCCATTGAGCGCCAGGACGGATCGCTTGGCCAAGCCCATTGCGCCGCAAGTCTTCGTAACTCTCGTCGCCCCGACGCTTGCCGGCATCGAAGCCCTGGCTGGCCGCACCATTGGTTCGCCTGTGGGCTACGAGCTTAGGCTCGACTACCTTCAGGATCTTTCTCAGTTCGAAACCCAACTGCACCAAATGCTCGTCCGCTTGCATTACCCGCCGAGCATTGCCACCTGCCGACGGCGGGGAGCCGGAGGGAAGTTCAACGGCACGGTGGCTCAACAAGCCGAAGTTTTGGCGGCGGCAGTGCGGGCGGGCTGCCAATGGGTGGATGTGGAGTTGGAATCGGTGAAGGCCGCCGGCTCCGCCCTGCTGCGGCAATTTCATCCTGCTCGGATCATGGTCTCCTATCACAGCCATCGTCGAAACCCTCCCCTGGGGGAGGTGTACCGCCGGCTGGCCCGTCTGCCTGTCCAAGCGGTCAAGGTAGCCAGCCATGCTCGCTGCCTGCGCGACAATTTCCCCATCCGCCGGCTATTGAAAACCTATTCCCGCCGCAGGCCCAAGCTGGTGGCATTGGCCATGGGAAGCTCGGGCGTACCCTCCCGCTTGCTGAGCCTCTATTGGGGCGCGTTTTTCACTTATGCCTCCCCCGGCAATCACCTGGCCGCAGCCGCCGGGCAGGTCCCCGCGGATGTCTTGCGCATGGTTTATCGGATTGATCGCCTGGACCGCCGTACGCAATTTTACGGCGTGGTCGGCTCGCACGCCTCCATTTCGTTATCGCCTGCCATGCAGAACGCCGCGTTTCAGGCCAAGCACCTCAATGCCGCCTTTCTGCCATGCGAGACCAGCCAATTCTCGGACTTCCTGAGTTTCGCGCGCGAGATGAAGCTCCTGGGATTCAGTGTGACCATGCCGTATAAGCGCGCCATTCTGCGGTCGCTCGATTGGGTGGACCCGCTGGCGACGCGCATCGGGGCGTGCAACACGGTCGCCGTCCAGCATGGCCAGTGGATGGGCTGGAACACCGACGCGGCGGCGGTCGTCGAAGTTCTCACCAAGCGTTTGCGACTGGCGGGCAGCCGCATCCTGATCCTGGGGGCAGGTGGCGCCGCGCGCGCGGCCGCCTACGCGGTGCGCGCTGAGGGCGCGGAGGTCTTCATTGCCGCCCGGCGAGAGCAGACTGCTCGGCGCCTGGCGCGCGGCGTTGCCGCCCAGATTGTTCCCTGGAGCAGCGCCGAGGGCTTGGAGGTGGATGCGGTCATCAACGCCACCCCGGTGGGCATGTATCCTCATGTGGATGCGGCGCCTATCGACCTGGCCCGATTGCGTGTGCGTGTGGTCTTCGATATGGTCTACTATCCTCTCGAGACCCGTTTCCTCACGCAGGCGCGCGGGCGGGGCTTGACGGTCATCACGGGGCTCGAGATGCTCGTCGCGCAGGGCGCCAGACAATTCGAAATCTGGACCGGGCTGGCGGCGCCGCGCGCGCTCATGGAGCAGGCAGTGCGCCAGGCGCTCGATCAGTCGGTAGGAACCTAAAAGCACAAAGCAAAAAGCAAGAGCCAAAGAGCAAGAAAGCCTTTTGCTTTTTCAGCCATGTCGGAGATTAGCCCCAGTTTCGCGGAATTTCGCCGGCTTGCCGGCCATGGCAACGTCATCCCCGTCTACAAAACGATCGTCGCCGATTTGCTCAGCCCCGTCTCCGCGTTTCTCAGGCTTTCCCGCCCCATCTCCGAGCGCGCAGGCACGGCTGACCGGAGCGGCCGCCAGGGGCCTTACAGCTTTTTGCTGGAAAGCATTGAGGGCGGCGAGCGCGTGGGGCGCTACACGTTTTTCGGCCTCGACCCCTTCCAGGTGGTCTCCTGCCGCGGCCGCGAGATTTTCCTGACTCGAGGAGAGCGGCGAGAACGGGAATCCGGCAACATCTTCGATTACCTGCGGCAGGCAGGGGCGCGTTACCGCTCGGCGACGACGCCCGGCCTCCCGCCTTTCACCGCCGGCGCGGTCGGCTACGTCGCCTACGAGACCGTGCGTCTGCTCGAGCGCCTGCCCCCTCGCGTTTCTCCTGACGTGGAACTGGATGACGCCGTTTTCATGTACTTCGCGAACGTGCTGGCCTTCGACCACGTCCAGCATCGCTTGTTTCTGATCGCCAACGTCCTGACCGAGGAGGGCCGGGGGACGCTGCGCTCGAAATATGCCGCAGCCGAGCGTCACCTGGCGCGCATGGAGAGTCAGCTGCGCCGCCCCCTGAGCCTGCCCCGCTTCCGCCCGCCGCGCGGCCCGCTGCGCGTGCGTCACAACATGACCCGCCAGCAGTACGAGGCCATGGTGGAGCGCTCCAAGGAGTACATCCGCGCCGGCGACATTTTCCAGGTGGTGCTCTCGCAGCGCCTGAAAGTGCCGATGCGCGTGCCGCCTTTCCAGGTGTATCGCGCGCTGCGCGTCGTGAATCCCTCGCCGTACATGTATTTCCTCCGCCTCGGCAACTCCACGATACTGGGCTCCTCGCCGGAAATGCTCGTCAAGGTCTCCGGACGCGACGTCGAGTACCGGCCCATCGCCGGCACGCGCCCGCGCGGGCAGAGCGAAGAGGAGGACAAGCAACTCGAGCAGGAGCTGCGCTCCGACGCCAAGGAACGCGCCGAGCACATCATGCTGGTGGACCTGGGCCGCAACGACATTGGGCGGGTGTGCGAGTTCTCGACGGTGCGTCCGCAGGAGCTGATGTTCGTGGAGCGGTACTCGCACGTCATGCACCTGGTGTCGTCCATCCGCGGCACCTTGCGGCCCGACGCGGACAGCTACGCGGCGCTGGCGGCTTGCTTCCCGGCCGGCACGCTTACCGGCGCGCCCAAGGTCCGCGCCATGGAGATCATCGACGAACTCGAGCCCACCCGCCGCGGCCTCTACGGCGGCGCGGTGCTCTATCTGGACTTCTCCGGCAATCTGAATTCCTGCATCGTCATCCGCACGGTGCTCACCCAAGGCGACGCGGCTTACCTGCAGGCGGGCGCCGGCATCGTCGCCGACTCCGTTCCCAGCCGCGAGTACGACGAGAGCATGAGCAAGGCCCGGGCCCTTTTGCGCGCCTTCGAAATCGCCGAGCAGGGGCTGTAAATAGGAGAGCCCTCGGGGCCCCCGCCTCACAGGTGGCTGGCGCGGGGCAGGCAGTGTTGCAACAGCTTTGCAAGAAGCACTGTGGCTTTCCGCCCGAAAAGGCAACGAAAACCGGCCCAAGAACGCCCTGTTTTCCGCCCGAAAATGGCTTTTTCCCGCACCCCGAAGCCGTTAGCTTCTTGATTCTCGACTAGTTGGTGGGTTCTTTGGTATTTTTTCTTCCCCCGGTATAGTTTGGTAGCCAGATGCAACTCGCTTGCAACTGGCATCGCTCTTGCCTTCCGGCCTCTTGGGTCTGTACCGCGCATGGTCATGGTAGGGGAGCGCTCCGCGCTCCCGCAGTCCGCCGGCCCCAGGCGGGAGCCCAAAGGGCTCCCCTACTCGCACCCCCGGCCCAACATTGTTTCTCATATTATAACACATTTGAATAACAGAATCAAGAGATAAATTGTCATCCTGATGAGTTACCCACCTACGAAGCAACTTTGGACCTAGGTGAACTGGGCGCGGAGAGCTGGAACGGCGCTACTCTTGCGTGCGGTAACTAGCATTACTTATGCCGGATGCGCGGACCTGTTGTAGCGCCGGGCTTTAGCCTGCCTGCGGTAGGCAGGCCCGGCACGTGCCGCCCTCCCCATTTCATCGGGACAGGCTCCGGGCGGCGCTACGGTAAACGTATTTTCCGCACGCCACGCTAGTCTCTTCGCTCGGTCAAGATCTTGATCGCAGCGTTTTTGAGGGTGCCACGCAGCTCGCCCTGTTTGGCCAGGTTGCGCAAGCTGCGGGAGCTGAGGTGGGTGAGGAGCGAGAGGGCCGTGCCCACCGGCGTCTTGGCGTTGCTGGCCAGGGCGGTTTTCAACTCTTCGCTCATCGCCCACTGCGGGTTGGAGCGAAGCAATTTCACCAGGTATTCCGCCACCAAGGCGTCGATGCTGGGCAGCTTGGCAACCTGAATGACTTCGGGGAGAGTGATGAGGGGATTCTTGCAGAGGTAGAGCAGCAGCATGGGGCTGGGCTGCTGCATGAGAATGGCCCGCCCGCTCTGCCCGCAGCGCGTGGCGTAAATCACCTTTTGCGCGAAGGTCAGCTTCCGGACGCGCGTGTACTCGTCCATGTGCGAGGAGGTGTCGGTCTTGAATTCTTCTTCCGACGCGGGAGGGACCTCGCGCAGGGCGGTCTCGAGTTGCGTCAAGAGTTCGTCGGGGCCCCGAGTGCAGGTAATAAACAGCTTCAGGCCGCGCTCGCCGCCCAGCGCCTCCGCCGCCGTGGCCTCGAAGCGCCCCACTTGGATGTCGAGGGGGCGCGGGAGGTCCGGCAACTTGAAAAGGAACTGACCCCGAAAAGGCAGCGGCAGATGCTCTTTGTCGGCCACCTGCAGCCGCCCCGATTGCACCAGATCGTAGACGTAGGATGCTTCTTCGGCGTCGCTCTCGAGCTGAACGACCACCCGCCATTCCGTGCGGCTCGAACTCACTCGCATGGGGGTGAGACCTGAGGCGAAGTATACCGCCACTGTCCAGCGGCGCGCTGCTGGCGGATGTACTTGCCGATGTTTTCCACTGTATCCACCCAAATGCCGTGGGCGGGGTCGAGCGCGTATTTGGCCAGGGCTTCGATGGCCGCGGCGTCGGTGACCTGGTAGCCCCGCTCGCCAATTTCATGGCCCACCGTAATCAGCCATCGTCCTTCCTGGCTGGCCTGGGTGAGCAGCTTCAGCACCTGCTGGGAATCCATGTCATCGATCCCCATGCCGGTCGCCTGGGCCAGGTCGCAGAAGGCGGGATCGTTGGCCGCTTCGTCGAGATACCCGCGACCTACGATGAACCGCTCGGCCACCAGGGGAACATAGCTTTTCACCTCGCGCCCCCGGCCGACAAATTTCTGCCCGCAGGGGTAAGCAAAAGTCACGGGCTTGACGCCCAGCAGGCGCTCGATTGCGGCGCTTCCGCCGTCGATGTTCTGCGCCATTTCTTGCAGAGTGTAGTCTTCGAGGGCGTTGTGGAGGGAGAAGGCGTAGTTCCCCGTGCAGGGATGAGTGAGCGAGTGGTTCGCGATCTCGTGCCCGGCGGCCATGGCCTTCTTCCAGCCTTCCAGGCGCTTCTCAACGCTGTCAGGCGAGACGAAGAAGGTTACTTTCAACCCGCACTTTTCCAACAGGGCTAGCCCCCGGTCGATCTGGCTCAGCCGCGCGTCATCAAAACTCACGCTGAGCGCGGCGCGTTTGCCTTCCGGCCAGCGGAAGGGCTTCTTGGCCGCCGCGGCAGCGGAAGAAGTTTCGTATTGTCCCGACGCTCCGGCACTGCACAAAAAAATCCCACACACCATCATTGTCGCACCCCAGCTTTTCCATGACATAGCGATCCTCACAATGGGCGGTCATCCGACGAGGTGCCACATTCTACCTCCGGAGGAAAGCGGCGCAAAATGGTTGCAGCCTAGAAAAGCCGCATCGCGGAGGGCACAGAGGACACGGAGGCCACAGAGAAGCTGGTAGCCACGGGACGGTTTAGGTCCCGTGGGTTCGTGAATGGAAACAATCATCCAAAAGCCCGCGACACAAAAAGCGTGTTGAGGCTACCCGCCTGCGGGATCGGGAATACGAACGCTTATTATGAGCCCCCAGCCCACAGACTTGCCCAATGCCGCGCGGACGCCAGGGAGTCCTTATCCTCGGTCAACTGGCCGCTGCAGCGACCAAATGTCCGGGAGTAATTTGGCTTTGAAAAGTAACCTCAGCCGCTGCCCAACCGTCTATGGGTTTGATCTCGGAGGGGTGTTGTGTCGGCTTCGCACTGGGGTCATACTGGATTGTGATGCCGGCGCTGCGCAACAAACTCGGAGAATGACGAACCCGATATCGATCAGTGACATCAAATAAATACTCGGACAAGGAGATCATGGCATGAAGAGGAATAGTCATTCGTTGATGCTCGCACTGGTGTGTGGCGTTTTGCTGATGAGCTCGGGCTGGCTCACCGCTGCCGACGAGCCCGCTAAGGTTGCCGGGGCCTGGGAGATGACCTCCGAGACTCCCCGCGGGACGATGGTCCGAACGCTGACGATCCAGCAGGACGGCAGCACAATCAAGGGCACGCTCAAAGGAGAGCGCGGCGAGTCTTCCTTTGAGGGTTCCGTCACCGGCAACAAGCTCAGCTTCACCGTCAAGCGTGAGACGCCCAATGGCACTTTCACCATCGAGTACTCTGGCACTGTGGACGGGGATTCCATGCAGGGAACGGCCCACAGCGAACGTTTCGATTCCAAGTGGACTGCCAAGCGCAAGAGTTCCCCGAGTGAAAAGTAGTGACGCCCGGAACCTGCCGCCGTCGGCTGGCGGGGAGTGTCGCTCCCTTCAACTTTTAGGCTTTTTCAACCTTTTCGCTGGTCGCAAGCGTCAAATAAGTTGAAGCGGTCAATGCAATCGGCCCGATGGTTCGGGCCGCCACGGCGCGTCCGGGAGGCGAGTCTTAATGAGGAAAGCAGGCTTGTACCAGATTGCCGTCTGCACGGTTGCCCTTTGGGCGCTAGTAGCGTCGCCCTTTACGGCAGCAAGCGCCGGGTTGGAGCCCGGCACTAAACCTCAGACGGCGCAGGCGGGGGCGGCATCTCCTCAAGCCGTCCGGCCCATCGGTGTGGTCACGGAGATTCGACCCGGCAGCCTCACACTGCGCACGGATGCGGGGGCCGAGGTGGCCGTCCAGTTGCCTGAAGGGGTCGCTGTGCTGCGCGTTCCGCCTGGTTCTAAGGATCTAAAATCCGCCGCCAAAATCAGTGTGGGTGAGATCAATCTTGGTGACCGGGTATTGGTCAGGGGCCGCCTTGCCGATGACCAGAAATCGTTTCTCGCCACGGCTGTAATCGACATGTCGCAGACAGACCTTGCCAAAGCCCACGAAGCCGAGCGCCTGGAGTGGCAACAGCGCGGAATCGGGGGCCCGGTCAAGGCGATTAATCCCCAGACGAAAGAGATCACCATCTCGGTTCCTAACACTCCGCCCACACCCGGAAATCCGACTCGCCCGGTAACCCTGGCACTGACAGCCAACGCCGCCCTGCTGCGCTACGCTCCGGACTCGGTGAAGTTCAGCGATGCCAAGCCCAGCACGTTTGAGGAAATCAAAGTGGGAGATCAAGTGCGCGCCCTGGGCACCAAGAGCGAAGACGGCGGCCGGTTTACGGCCGAAAAATTGGTTTTCGGAACCTTTCACAATCTGGGGGCCACGGTCATTTCCGTGGATGCTCAGAACGGGTCGTTGACGGTGAAGGATCTGGCTTCCGGAAAGCCCGTGGTGGTGCGGACGAACGCGGACTCCCGACTGCATCGGCTTCCGCCCTTTGTAGCTCAAATGATCGCGGCGTTTAACTCCGGCAATCCGGCCTATGGCCAGGCGGGGGGCGGGGCAGGAGGCGCGGCGGGGAGCGGCCCCGGAAGTGGAACGCCGGGCGGGGCCAGGTTTCAGCGGCCTTCCGGCGGCGAGCCTGGACGGGGTGCGGGGGGCGGTCCCGGCGGCGGCATGGGTCGGGGACCGCGTGACTTCAACCAAATGCTCGAGCACGCACCCACTTTTGCGTTGGGAGACCTGAAACCCGGTGACGCGCTTATCGTGGTCAGTACGGAGGGCGCGAAGCCCTCGGAATTCACCGCCATCGTGATGCTTACTGGCGTTGAGCCCATTCTGGAGGCGCGGCCAAAGGGCAGCAATGAAGTGGTGCTGGGGCCGTGGAATATGGCGATGGGCGGGGGCGAGGGTGGGCCATAGGCAGGATTTTCGATGGTTGATTGTCGATTAGCGTTTGACGACAAAGGAATATCCAAGTTGAGAGGACCTCAAGAATGATCAGCTTTCTTAGGAACAAAGGACGGGCGCTGGGCCTAATTCTGGCGTCATCTTTTTTATTTTCCGTCGCACTGTTTGCACAGTCGGGCGGCGGCCTGCGTGGCCAGGTCACCGACCCCTCTGGCGCCGCCGTTCCTACTGCGACTGTAAGCGCAGTCATGCCTGGCGGCGCGGCGCTGGTGGCCCAGACGAACGACGAGGGCCGCTACGTTTTCCGCAATCTGCCATCCGGCACTTATACGGTGCAAATTCGAGTAAAAGGATTTGCTCCCTTTGAGAAAACCGGCGTGGTGGTCACGGCAGGCCAGCCGCAGACTCTGGACGCCAAACTTGAAGTGGCCGAGGAGAAGGAGGAGGTCACCGTATCGGACACCGCAACGCACGTCAGCACCAATCCGGAGGAAAACGCCAGTGCGCTGGTGCTGAAGGGAAAGGATCTGGAAGCCCTTTCGGATGACCCCGACGAACTGCAAGACGAACTCACGCAGCTCGCGGGGCCGTCGGCGGGCCCGAACGGAGGCCAGATTTACATTGACGGGTTTACGGGCGGTCAGCTTCCCCCCAAATCGGCCATCTTGGAAATCCGCGTCAATCAGAACCCATTTTCGGCGCAGTACGACCATATGGGGTTCGGGCGGATCGAAATCACCACCAAGCCGTCCTACGCCCAGTACCACGGCCAACTTTTCGTCAACGGCAACGACTCCGCCATGAACTCCCGCAGCCCCTTCGCCACCACCATCCCAGGCTACCACTCGGAGATGTTCGACGGGAACATCGGCGGCCCTTTGTTCAAGAGCAAGAAAGCCTCCTTCTTCTTCGATGGCCAGCGGCGGGACATTCAGGATGTGGCCATCATCGCCGCCGAAGACCTCGACCCGAGCTTCAATCAGGTCCCCTACAGCGCGAGCGTGCCTGACCCCCAGACGCGGACGGAATTGAGCCCGCGAGTTGACTTTCAGCTCAGCAATAATAACGTCCTCAGCGTCCGCTACCAGCACGAGGGGAACGACCGAACCAACTATGGCCTTGGGACCCTGAGCTTGCCCACGCTCGCCTACGGCTACGGAGACACTGAGAACTCGATTCAGATGAGCGATACGCAAGTAATTAGCCCGACTGTGGGAAACCAACTTCGTTTCCGGTTTCGCCGCGAAACCATCAACCAAACGCCGGTAAGCACGCTGCCCACCCTTTCGGTCCTGGGCGCTTTCACCGGGGGCGGAGGTAGCGGGGGCGAATACCTGGACACGGTGGATAACTACGAGTTCCAGAGCCTCACCTCCGTCACGCGCGGCAAGCATAGCTTGATCTTCGGGGGCAGGCTGCGGGACTCAGACGAGTCGCAAAACTCGCCGGGAGGCTTCAACGGCAGCTTCACCTTTCCGACGCTGCTCGCCTACCAAACTACCGAGCGGGGGCTAAGTGAGGGCCAGACCATCGCGCAGATTCGCGCCGCAGGCGGCGGACCCGAGCAGTTTAACCTCACCGTTGGCAATCCTCTGGCCAGCGTGAACGTATTGGATGCGGATGTCTACGGCCAGGATGACTGGCGCGCCCGCCCCAACGTGACGGTAAGTTTGGGTCTTCGCTTCGAAACGCAGAATGACATTGGCGATCACGCCGACTGGGCCCCTCGGGTCGGCCTCGCCTGGGGGCTCGGACACAGCGCGCGACCCTCCACCGTTTTGCGAGCCGGCTTCGGGGTTTACTATGACCGCATCTTTCAAGGTCCGCTACTGGAGGTGGAGCGATTTAATGGCATCAACGAGCAGCAATACACGGTCCCGAACCCCGACTTCTTCCCTACCATTCCCAAGGTGAGTGTATTGGCAAGCGCGCAAACCGCTTTGCCGACCAAGTACTTGCTTGATCCGAAATTGCGCGCCCCGTATATCATGCAGTCAGCGGTGGGTCTGGAACGGCAGATCGGCAAGAATGCCACGGCGTCCGTCACCTACCTCAACTCGCATGGCGTCCACCAGCTTCTTACCAACGATCTCAATGCGCCGCTCCCGGACAGCGGCTACACGCCCTTTGACCCCACAAGCGGCCTCCGGCCTTTCGGGATTGCCGCCGGCAACATCTACCAGTACGAGACGGCGGGCCTGTTCAATCAGAATCAATTGATTGCGAACTTCAGCATTCGGTCGGGAACCAGGTTGACTCTGGGTGGCTGGTACACACTCAATTATGCCGACAGCAACACCAGCAATCCCATGAACCCCTATAACATCGCTGAGGACTATGGGCGGGCTGCGTTCGACGCACGGCACCGCCTTTTCTTGTTCGGGTCCGTTAGCATGCCTCGCGGGGTCCGTTTCAGCCCCTTTATGATGGTGAATTCCGGCATGCCCTTTAATGTCACGGTTGGGCAGGATCTGTTCGGCACCTCCCAGTTCAACAGCCGGCCCAGTTTGGCAGCGCCCGGTGCCGCTGGTCCGAATATTATTGGCCCCACTCCGTATGGCACCTTTAACGTGATGCCGTCTCCCGGCCAGGCGCTGATTCCTCCTTATTACGCAACAGGTCCAGGTCTGGTTAGTCTAAACATGCGCCTCTCCAAGACGTTTGGGTTCGGCGAGAAAAAAGAGCAGGGGTCGCAGGGCTCCGGCGGCTGGCGGGGCGGGGGCGGGGGACGCGGGGGGGGGCTCGGAGGCCGCGGCCTGAGTGGCGGGGGTGGCTTCGCGAATATCTGGGGTGGTGCTCCCTCGAACGCGCGCTATACCTTGGAGTTCAGCATCTTCGCGCGAAACGCCCTCAACATCGTAAACTTGGGTACACCCATCGGCAACCTCGGCTCGCCACTTTTTGGGCAGTCGAGAAACATTGCTGGGACATTCTTCGGCGGCTCGGCGGCAAATCGGCAACTGGCCTTGGGCGTGAGGTTCAGCTTTTGAGAACAGCAGCCAGTGGCCAGTTGTCAGGGGCCAGCGGTTGCTTATCCTGTGTCTCGTTAAACGAGCCCCAGACTACGAATCAAGGACCAGTGACGAATGACCCAGCACAAAGGACTATAAAAAAGGTCATTCAACGCAGCAACTCTTCCAGCCTTGTGGCTTGGTCGGTTTTTTCGTCGCGATACTTGATGATGACAGGAGTGTAGAGGGAAATTCCCAGTTCCTGCCCGCGGCCTTTGTGGACGGCACGCGAGCCCGGCACCACCACTGCCCCGGCGGGAATGATCAGGGGCTGGTCGCCTTCGCGGCGATAGACCGCGTCGCGCACCAAGTCATACACGGGCGTGGAGCCCGTGAGGATCGTGCCCGCCGCCAGGACCGCTCCGGCGCGCACGATCGCACCTTCGTACACGCCGCAATTCCCGCCTACCAGCACGTCGTCTTCGATAATTACGGGCATCGCCCCCACCGGCTCCAGCACGCCGCCAATCTGCGCCGCCGCGCTGATGTGCGCGCGCTTGCCGATTTGCGCGCAGGAGCCCACTAAGGCGTGGGAGTCGATCATCGTCTCATCGTCCACGTAGGCGCCCACGTTGACGTACATCGGCGGCATGCACACCACGCCCTTGCCGAGGTAGCAGCCGTCGCGGAGCGACGACCCGCCCGGCACGATGCGGATGCTTCGGCCGTCAGGGATCTGCTTCAGAGGGTAAGTGTCCTTGTCGCGGAACTGGTAGGGGAGCCCTTTGGGCTCCCGCCCTGCGGCCCTTAGCTTTTGGCCTACCCGCCGTACGACTCCGGGAGGCGGAGCGGCGCGCCGCGGGAGCGCCGAGCGCTCCCCTACCTCGAGCGGCATCGCCACCACGCGCCCGATGCGGAACCCCAACAAGATCCCTTTCTTTACCCAGGCGTTCACTTTCCAACCAGTGCGCAAACTGGGATCGGGCTCCGCCGCGCGCACTTTGCCCGCATTCAGAGCTGCCTTCAGCTCCTCGAACGCGCGGAAATATTCCTCGCCAAATTCTTTTGTCGCGCGCGCGTAGAGGTCTTCTATGAGCTTATAAAGTTCCATAAGGACATCTCATGCGCCTGATCGCCGCTAATCCTATTGAGGCAACGCAGGAGGGCGGGGCGAGCCCCGCCCCTACACCTTCTGCGGCTGAAGCAGTCCCAATGCCGACATGGCTTTTTCAAGTTTGGCGCGGTTTTCGGGTTTCATGGGGCAGAGGGGCAGGCGATAGACCTCCTCGATCAGGCCCATCATGGCGAGTGCGGCCTTCACGGGGATGGGATTCGTCTCAATGAAATTCGCTTGCATGAGGGGCAGGAGCTGGAAGTGGAGCGCGCGCGCCTCCGCCAGCTTGCCCTCGAGCAGGAGGTGCGCGAGCCTGGTCATGGGCCCCGGGATTTCATTCGAGACCACCGAGATGACCCCGACGCCCCCCAGCGCCATCAGTGGAAACGTGAAGGCGTCGTCGCCGGAGAGCACTTGGAACTCCGGCGGCACGGCAGTCAGGACTTCCATTTGCTGCGTGACGCTGCCGGAGGCTTCCTTGATGCCGACGATGTTCGACAGCTTCGCCAGCCGGGCGACCGTGGCAGGCTCAATATTCGAAGAGGTGCGGCCCGGAACGTTGTAAAGGATCACCGGCAAGTGTGTAGAATTCGCAAGGGCCTGGAAGTGCTGGTAAAGCCCCTCCTGAGTCGGCTTGTTGTAGTAGGGCGCGACGGAGAGAATGCCCTGCACGCCGAGCCCTTGCACTTCCTGAGCAAGCTCGACCACTTTCTTGGTGTTATTGCCTCCCACGCCCGCGATGACGGGGACCTTTCCGCCCACGGCCTGGACCACCACGCGAATGATCCCCAGGTACTCGCCGTGTTCGAGGGTGGGCGTCTCCCCGGTTGTACCGCAAGGCACCAGGAAGTCGATTCCCTCGCGAAGCTGGAATTGCACCAGGCGATGGAGCGCGTCTTCATCCACGGAGCCGTTCTTCCGAAACGGCGTGACCAGCGCCGTGCCACAACCCCGCAAATTCAGGGCCATAAAGCCTCCTGACGGCAGGTGCTAGGGACTGGGCGCTAGGTGCTGGTACGATTTCAACAGCACCTAGAACCTAGCTCCCAGCACCCTTTTCCAAGACTTCCGTGAAAGTGAATAGCCCTTTCTTCCCCACCACCCAGCGGGCCGCAAAGAGCGCGCCTTCCGCAAAGCCCTGGCGGCCCCGGGCCGTGTGCCGCAGAACGATTGTATCCGCTTCGGAATCGAAGCCCAACTCGTGCGTGCCGGGAATGTACCCGGCGCGCACGCTGGTAATGGGCACAGCGCGGCCAGGGAAGGCGGAATGGATTTGGCGCTGGATTTCCAGTGCTGTGCCCGACGGCGCGTCCAGCTTCATCTTGTGGTGCGCTTCGGTGATATAAGGGTCGTACATGGGAAAGGCGGCAAAGGCTTCGGCAGCGGCGCGGGCGAGGCGATAAAACAGGTTGACCCCAATAGAGAAGTTGGCGGCATAGACCATGCCCACCCCGGCGGCTTCGACCACTTTGCGAACTTCCTCCAGCCGGTCATGCCAGCCCGTCGTGCCAACCACCAGGTTCACGCCCAGCGCGGCCACTCGCCGGATATTTTCCAGTTCCGCCCCGGGCGTGGTGAAGTCCACCGCCACGTCTATACCATCGAATTTCTCCCGCGTGATGCCGGCGCCATCGGGGTTGACATCGATATCCATCACCAGCCGCACCTGAAAGCCGCGCTGGGGCGCAAGCTGGGCGAGCGTCTTCCCCATCTTGCCGTAACCGAGCAGGGCCAGGTTGATCATCATTCACCGCAGAGGCGCCATGGAGGGATGAAGCACGATAAGCGGGTCCCTACCTCATCCTTTAGCCTTCAGCCTTTGTATTTCCCTGGCACTTGGCATCTAGAATCTTAGTCCAAGTATCCTTCGGACTTCATCAGCTCCGCGTTGAGCAACGCCGCGCCGGCGGCGCCGCGGATCGTGTTATGGCTGAGGGCCGTGTACTTGAAGTGCAAGACCGGACACTGCCGGACGCGCCCAATGACCGTAGCCATACCGTGTTCGACGTTCACGTCGAACTTGGGTTGCGGCCGATCGCGCTCCTCGCGCACGACGATAGGATGCTTGGGGGCGGAAGG
>Ga0187771_10000036_pt1 | contig 54506 bp, 52 predicted proteins | sample 0116_SJ02_MP15_1_FD_133139 | JGI IMG/M metagenome (GOLD analysis project Ga0187771, IMG submission 133139) | Tropical peat soil microbial communities from peatlands in Department of Meta, Colombia - 0116_SJ02_MP15_10_MG | ecosystem: Environmental > Terrestrial > Soil > Wetlands > Peat | place...
CGGGGTGGAGGGCGACGCGCATCTTGCGACCACTCGCGAAGACGTCGACCGTGCCGTCCTCGTTGTGCTGCAGGAAGGTCCCGTAGGCGTTCGGGGTCTGGGTGAGCTTGTCGACCTCGTCGCGCAGGGAGGCGATGTTCTCCTTGGCCTGCTGGAGCGTGTAGGTGAGTTTCTCGTTGTGCGAGAGCGCCTGAGCGAGTTGGCCCTTCACCTCGAGGAGGCGTTCTTCGAGCACTCGGACGCGCTGCGGGGCCTCGTGCAGGCGGTGGCGCAGCTCGGCGATCTCGCTCTCGGCGCCGGCGAGGCGGGCCCGCAGTTCCGCGATCGTGTCGTCATCCATCTTCGGGCACCTCCTCCGCGCGACGCCCGACGTCTCGGACGCTACACCGGGCGGCGCCGACGTCGATCGCGGATGATGACCCCTCCCACCCTCTTGTCGAGGGGGTCGGGCTCCGGGAACAGTTGCCGGCAAGTCGTTCGACCCCCCGGAGCCCGTTTGGGACGCGAGAGGCGGGGGGCGTGTTCGTCCCGGTTTGTCGACCTACGAGAGCTCAGCTGCTGCCGACAGGAACCAGCACGAGCGAGCACGATCATCAGCTCGGCCCGCGTTGACGATCGACGCTGCCCGCCACGTGGGGTGACGGCAACACCCGATCGAACGTGCACGGCGTTCGACAGGTCGTCGGGACGAATCGCGGCGCGAGGATGTGACGTTGGTGACTGGGCGCGATCGTGCTGGTACGGGCCTGTGATGGAGATCGATCGGTATATCGTGGAGTTGCAAGATCTCGGAGGGCGGCTCGCGACCGCGGCCGCGGCCGCCGATCTCGAAGCTCGAGTGCCGACGTGTCCGGGCTGGACGGTGCGCGATCTTCTCCGCCATGTCGGTGGCGTTCATCGTTGGGCGACCGCCTACGTCTGTTCCGGCAAGTCGGAACCGACGAGCGACGAGGAAGAGGCCGTCTTTTTTGTCGCTGTGCCCAACGACGGACTGCTCTCTTGGTACCGCGCCGGCCATGCCTCGCTCGTCACGGCACTGCGCGACGCCGATCCCGGGATGAGCTGCTGGACCTTTCTTCCCGCCCCCTCGCCGCGCGCGTTCTGGGCGCGCCGACAGGCGCACGAGACGGCGATCCATTGCGTCGACGCCGAGGCCGCGGTGGAATGGCCGTCGCGATTACCGGGCGATTTCGCCGCTGACGGGATCGACGAGCTGCTCAACGGCTTTTTCGCAAGGCCGAACGGCTGCCTTACCGCCGATACCCCTGTCACCTTGTCCATCCAGACCACCGACACCGGCCACGCCTGGACGATTCGGGTCGAGTCGGACCGACGTGTGGTTTCGTCGGGCTTCACCCGGGCGGACTGCACGCTCGTGGGCCCGGCGAGCGATCTTTACCTTCTGCTCTGGAATCGACGAGAGCTCGGCCCGCCAGTCGACATCACCGGGGATGGGCGCGTCATGGATCTGTGGCGGGCACGAGCAACGATCCGCTGGGGCTGAACCGCGCGGTCCGCGTCCAGACCGAGGATCACACCCCGTTGACCGGCGTTTTCGGATCGCGGGGAACGGCAGAGCGCTTCGCCTTCTGCGGACCGATTCTCCCGGTCGACTTCTGAGGCCAACCGCCCGTCCAATCAGGCGAATCCACCTTGAGCCTCCTGGAGCTCCCCGGCGACCGCCGGTCGTACTCGACGGGCCCGTGGTCGGACGACCGCTGTCCACGCGCGCTTGAGTCAGCAGTCCACGTCCGCAGCTCGTCGGGCACGACTTCGTTTCCGATCGTCTGATCTCGACCGCGAGACCGCGCTCGTGTCGCTGCGTTCGGTGTCATCCCGCTTGCCTCGCGTACTCTGGAACCGTGCGTCGCAGGATTGCCGCTCGCAAGGTCACCAAGGTGCTCGTCATCGCCCTGTGCTTCGCCGAGATCATGGTCGTGGCCCGCCGACGTGGCTTCCTGTTTGGTGCCAACACCGTCGTGCGGTGCCGTGATGGCCACCTCTTCACGACGATTTGGATTCCCGGCGGGTCCTTGAAAGCCCTCCGTCTCGGGTGGTGGCGACTGCAGCGTTGCCCAGTGGGAAAGCACTGGAGCCTCGTCACCCCGGTCAAGGTCTCGGACCTGTCGGAGGAAGACCGGCGGCTAGCTGCGCTCCGCCGCGATGTTCGTATTCCGTGACTGCGCCCAGACCGGAGATCCTGGTGACCGGGTGATCCCGGCCAGTTCTTTCGCGGGTGCTGGTGGCGTCGTCGTCCTCGCCGAGCGAGTGGGCGCAATCGCTCGGAGGGAAAGCCCTCGCCTTCCTGGAGTATTCCCGCGAAGGGCGGAACCGGGCAGATTGACGAGATCCGCACCCACAAGGTCATTCCCCGGTCAGCTGCCCGTCACCGCGGCCAGTCCTCCGGATCAAGGCGGCCGAGGCAGTCGAGATGGCGGCCGGCAGGTCGGAAACTCGGCCAGCACCCGATCGCGCCACTCGGGGTTCCTTGACACCCCCTGACCTGCTCGGTACGTTCGATTCAGCCCGGCAAGAGGCGATTCTGCCTCGCAGCCCCATTTGCTCCCGGTGTCGTTACGCTTGTCGTGCCGGCATAATTGCCCAGAGGAGGGCGCGCAGCGCGATGAAGGTCTGGATCGATCAGGATCTCTGCACCGGCGACGGTCTCTGCGAGGAGATCTGTCCGGCGGTGTTCACGCTGCAGGACGACGGGCTCGCCTACGTGAAAGACGGGGCCACCGTGATGACCGACCCCGGCGGCGTGAAGGGCATGGTGGTCGTGCCCGACGGCCTCGACGACGCCGTCACCGAGGCCGCCGAAGAGTGCCCTGGAGAGTGCATCTTCATCGAGCAGGGCTAGGGTTCGCGCTCGGCGTCTCACCCGTTCCGTTGTTCGTCCGTCTCCCGAGTCGTGGCGTGCCCGACGACGCGACGCGCCGCCGTGACGAACCCGGTGTGCGCGACCATCCGGTGGTCGGGCCGCACCGACCGGCCCTCGATGTGCCAGGTGCGCCGGAGGACCTCGAACGTCTCCGCCAACGCGAACGCGGAGCGGTCGAGCTCGGCGCGCAGCTCGGCCGTTTGGGTGATCGACGGCAGGTAGGCGAGGAGGATCCCGCCGGGAAGGAGCGCCTGGGCGGCGTGTTCGAGGACCCGCCAGGGTTCCGGCACGTCGAGGAGCACCCGGTCGAGTTCGACCTCGTCGATGCCTTCGTAGACGTCGCGTTCTTCGACGGCGAAGGGCACGTCGGCGCCGAGGATCTCCGCGACATTGGCCCGGGCGCGCCGGGCGAAGTCGCCCCGCAGCTCGTAGCCGGTCACGCGACAACCGGCACGCAGCGCCGTCATCGACAGCGCCCCCGAACCGACCCCCGCTTCGAGGACGCGCGCCCCGGGGAACAGATCAGCGGCGAGGAGGATCGCGCCGAGATCCTTCGGATAGATGACCTGAGCCCCGCGGGGCATCTTTACGATCACGTCAGCGAGCGTCGGCCGCAGGGCGAGGAAGCGTCGGGCGGGTCCCGACCCGCTGTCGCGGCGCCAGGCGACGATCGCGCTGCCCTCGGGCTGTCCGATCAGACTGTCGTGCTCGACGACGCCGGCGTGGGTCTGGAACGAGGCGCCCTTGGCGAGGCGGACGAGATAACGCCGGTCGTGGTGGTCGACGAGGAGGACCCGCTCCCCCTCGGCGAGCGGCCCGCGGCGGGGATACCCGGTCGGCTCGGGGCGGGTCACGACCCGGCCGCGCCGTCCCCTGCGTGCCGGAGGACGTCGCGCCGTCGGCGGGGGCCCGTCTCGGGTCCCGGCACGTGCGTGACGATCAGGGATTCCCCGAGCCCGAGGTTCTCCCGCGCGACGAGCGGCGCTTCGGGACGGGTGACGTAGCGCACGACCCAGGCCGCGGCGCCGATGACGATCCAGGCGACACTGCCCTCGAGGAGACCCCGCCGCAGGCCGTGCCGCATCAGGCGGTGCGCCCCCTTGTGGACGAGCGAAGCCACGGATCAGACCCGGCGGATCTCGAGCACGCTGGCGCGCCGACGACCCTTATGGCGTCCGAGCAGGTAGACGGAGGCGAACCCCACGGCGAGGGCCGTGGCGCCCGCCGCCACGGCGGCGATCTTCGTCGTTGCGCCGCCGTTCGGGCCGAGAAGGTCGCGCAGCTGCCGCTCGACCTCGGCGAGCGAGACTCGCGCGTCGCCGCCGTCGCCCTTGGCGCGGTCCGGAGGTTCGCTCATCGTCGGCTCTTCCGGCTCTCGGATCCGGAGCGCGGCCTTGCACCGCGGGTGACGACACCTCGGAACCCGAAGGCGACAAATCCCGCCAAGGCGACGACGGCGGCCGCCGCGGTGAGCAGGTAAGGCGCGAACGACCAGTGCCCGGCGAAGGTGCGCCCGGTCTCGGTCTGCAGGGCCCGCAGCATCCCAATCAGCGCGATCACGGCACCGATGGCGATGAGGAGCGCGCCGGAGAGCCCGAACACGAGTCGCCGCCCGAGCTGGCGTAGCGGCGCCAGGGTCTCCTGAACCACGTAGCGGCGGAGAACGGAGACAGTTTCGCCGAACGCGGCGCGGCTCCGACTCGAACCGTCGTCCGCCGCCTTCGCCACGGTCGCTCCTTTCTCCTCGCCGGCCCGGGCACACGACCACGAGGAACTGTCGCAGGCTACCGCGCCCGCACCCGCGCGGCTCGTTCCGACGTCGTCGGGCGCCATTGCCGTAATCTCGTTGTGTCCACGACAATCTCCGCCGTTCGCGGCAGCTGGAGGCGCACGAGGTGAGCAAACTCGAAGACCTGTTCCGGGAGCAGGGCCAGAGCCCGTGGATCGACGACCTGAAGCGAAGCTACGTGCGTGCCGGGGGCCTCGAAGAACTCGTCGGACTCGGGATCCGGGGCGTCACCTCGAACCCGACGATCATGACCCGGGCGATCACGGACAGCTCAGACTACGACGAGCAGTTCGGCGGGCTCGTCGCGGCGAACGTGCCCGTCGCGGACGCCTACTGGGAGCTCGTCCTCGCCGACGTGGTCGGGGCGCTCGACATCCTGCGGCCCCTCTACGAGGCGTCGGGCGGAGGGGACGGTTTCGTCTCGGTCGAGGTCGCGCCCGACCTCGCGCACGACACGGCGGGAACGATCGCCGCCACCCGCGCGCTCCATGCCCGGGTGGCACGGCCCAACGTCCTCGTGAAGATCCCCGCCACCCCGGAGGGCCTGCCGGCGATCGAAGAGGCAATCGCCGCGGGCGAGAAGGTCAACGTCACGTTGATCTTCTCCCTCGAACGCTACGAGGCGGTCATCGAGGCGTACCTGCGCGGTCTCGAGCGGCTTGCCGCGGCGGGGGGTTCTCCGGCTGACGTCGCCTCGGTCGCTTCGTTCTTCGTGAGCCGCGTCGACTCCGAGGTCGACCGCCGGCTCGAAGCGATCGCGTCGGCGGAACCGGGGACGCCGCGAGCGGCGCGGGCCCTCGAACTGCGCGGCCAGGCCGCCCTCGCCCAGGCGCGGCTCGCCTACGAGATCTTCCGGGAGCGATTCTCGTCGTCCCGGTTTGCGAACCTCGCCGCCGCGGGCGCCCGTCTGCAGCGTCCGCTGTGGGCTTCGACCTCGACGAAGAACCCCGGCTACGACGACCTTCTGTACGTGGAAGGACTGATCGGTCCGGACACGGTGAACACGATGCCGCCCGAGACCGCCGACGCCTTCAACGACCACGGAACTATCGCGCGCACGGTCGACTCCGACGTCGCGGCCGCGAAGGAGGTTCTCGCCGCTCTTGCCGAGGTCGGCGTGGACCTCGACGACGTCACCGAGCAGCTGGAGACCGCGGGCGTCGCGGCCTTCGCGCAGTCCTTCGACGACCTCCAGGCCCGGCTTGCCGAGAAGGCCGCAGCGATTGGCGCCGTCCACTGAGCGGCGTGCAGGGGGCTTCGTGAGCAGCACAGAATTCTCCGCCGCGGAACTGGGACTCGGTGCCGCCGAAGGCAACCGCACCGCTTTGAGCGGCCCGACGCGTCGGCCCGACCCGCTCGCGCTCGTCATCTTCGGGGCCTCAGGGGATCTCGCGGGCCGCAAGATCCTCCCGGCGCTCAGCCGCCTCGCCGCCCGGGGCGCGCTGCCGGAGGAGTTCACCGTGATCGGCGTGGCCCGCACGCCGCTCAGCGACGACGAGTTCCAGGGGCGGGCCCGGGAGGCCGGCGAACCGGGGAACTCAGCCGAGTGGGACAGGCGCGTCGCCCACTTCTCGTACATCTCCGGCGACAGCGCCGACCCGGCGACGTTCGAACGCCTTGCCCAGAGGCTCGCCGTGGCCGATCGGACGGTGGGAACCGCGGGCAACCGGCTCTACTACCTCGCGACCGTCCCGTCGCAGTTCGCGGTCGTCGTGCGGGGCCTCGGCGGGAAGCATCTCAACGCCGCCGGGCGACGGGAGGGCTTCGCGCGCCTCGTCGTCGAGAAGCCCTTCGGCACCGACTTCGAGAGCGCGCGGCAGCTCTCCGCCGAGATCCACGCCCACTTCGACGAGGAACAGATCTTCCGTATCGACCACTACATGGGCAAGGAGACGGTGCAGAACATCCTCGCCCTGCGGTTCGCCAACTCGGTCTTCGAGCCGATCTGGAATCGGCGCCACGTCGACCACGTCCAGGTGATGGTCGCCGAGAGCCTCGGCGTCGAAGGCCGCGGCGGGTTCTACGAGCAGGCCGGCGCGCTGCGGGACATCGTCCAGAACCACCTGATGCAGGTGCTGGCGCTGACGCTCATGGAGCCGCCGGGGGCGGCCGAGGGAGACATCATCCGGGACGAGAAGGTGAAGCTTCTCCGATCCGTCGTCGTGCCCGAGGAGCGCGACGTCGTCTCCCGGGTCGTGCGGGGCCAGTATGGAGCCGGCACGGTCGACGGCGAGCCGGTCCCGGCCTACCGCGACGAGCCCGGCGTCGACCCGCAGTCCGAGGTCGAGACGTACGTCGCGATGCGCGTCGACGTCGACAACTGGCGCTGGGCCGGGGTGCCGATCTTTTTGCGGACCGGCAAGCGGCTCCGCCACCGGCGGACCGAGGTGGTCATGGTCTTCCAGCGCCCGCCGCACCTGCCTTTTGCCGGCAAGCTGGCGCGTGACTTGCGGCGGGACTCGCTCACGTTGCGGATCCAGCCCGACGACGGGATCAGCCTCTCGTTCGGCGCCAAGGTCCCGGGGCCGACGTTCACGGTCCGCAACGTCTCGATGGACTTCTCCTATCTGCAGAGCTTCCCCGGCCAGACCGTCGACGCCTACGAGCGGCTGCTCGTCGACGCCATGGTCGGCGATCCGACACTTTTCATCCGCGACGACGAGGTCCAGCGGGCCTGGACGATCGTCCGGCCGCTGCAGGAGGCCTTCGCCGCGGACGCGCCGCCTCTCGCGCCCTACGCCGCCGGAAGCTGGGGGCCGGAGGCCGCGGACCGATTGCTCGAATCCGTCGAGCGGCACTGGCGCAACTCCGACTAGCGGCGAAGGGCGGGGTCATGATCGGCGAGGTGCGCGTGGTTCCCGACGTGGGAGCCGCCTTCGCGGCCCTCGTCGCCGACGAGGTCACCGCGACGAGCGCGCCGCGCTTCCGCCTCGGTTGCTCGGGCGGCGCCTCCGGGGTGGCCTGCTTCTCCCGTCTCGCCGCGGAACCGGGGATCTCGTGGGGGCGGGTCGAGTGCTACTTCGCCGACGAGCGCTGTGTCGAGCCGACCTCACCCGACGCCAACGCGCGGGCGATCTCCGAGGCCCTCGGCGAAGTCCGCGGCGAACTCGCCGGATTTCACCCGATGTCGTGCGCGGCGGGCCCGGAGGCCTACGGCGCGCTCGTCGCGGCAGCCGGCGGCTTCGACCTGCTCCAACTCGGTCTGGGACCCGACGGGCACACCGCGTCGCTCTTCCCCGGGGCGGACGGACACGACGCGCCCCCCGGCGCGCTCGTCATCGCCAACGCCGACCCCTCGGGTCGGAACCCCTTCGAGCGCCTGACCCTCACGTTCGAGGGGATCGCCCGGGCCCGACTCGTCGTCGTCACGGTGATCGGCGCGGCCAAAGCAGGCCCGCTGGCGCGGATCGCGGCCGGGGAGGACCTCCCCGCCGGGCGGATCCGCGGGGGCCGGGTCGTCTGGCTCGTCGACCCCGCCGCGGCCCCGCACCCCGGGGGGGACGGGGCGTGACCGGGGCGATCCGCCCCCGGACCTGGCGCGACGACGAACTTTTGCGCGCGCCCGTCGCCGAGCTCGTCGCGGCCGGCGGAGAGGCCCGGCGGAGCCGCTTCGGGCGTCGCGTGACGTACTCGCCGAAGGTCTTTGTCGCGCTGACGATGCTCTGTCGCGACCGTTGCGGTTACTGCACGTTCGCCAAGCCGCCGGGGCGCCTCGCGGCCCCCTACCTGTCGCCGGAGGAGGTCGTGGCCCTCGCCGTCGCCGGGCGGAAGGCGGGCTGTCACGAGGCCCTCTTCACGCTCGGTGAGAGCCCCGAGGATCGTTACCGGGGGGCGCGCGCCTGGCTCGCGGCCCACGGCTACCGCTCGACCGTCGAGTACCTCGCCGCCGCGGCGGCTCTCGTCGGCGAGCGCGCCGGATTGCTCGTCCACTGCAACGCCGGGGCGCTCGGCGCGGACGAACTCGCGCTCCTCCGGACCGTGAGTGTCAGCCAGGGGATGATGCTCGAGTCGCTCGTGCCCGGGCTCGCCTGCCACCGCCTGGCACCGGACAAGGACCCCGGGAGTCGTCTCGCGACCCTCGAGGCCGCGGGACGACTGGCGATCCCGTTCACGACCGGGGTCCTCGTCGGCATCGGCGAGACCCGGCGGGATCGCCTCGACGCCCTGCGGGCGATCGCCGACGCCCAGCGCCGCTACGGCCACGTCCAGGAGGTCCTCGTCCAGGGTTTCCTCCCGAAACCCGGGACCGCAATGCGCGCCGCGCCGCCCTGTCCCCTCGACGAGCTGCGCTGGACGGTCGCGGCCGCCCGGCTGATCCTGCCCGGCGCGGTCCACGTCCAGTCGCCGCCGAATCTTGTCGACGACCCGGTCGTGCTCGTCGACGCCGGGGCCGACGATCTCGGCGGGATCTCGCCACTGACGATCGACGAGGTCAACCCCGAGCGGGCCTGGCCGACCCTCGCTTGTCTGGGCGAGGACCTCGCGGCCGCCGGCTACGAGCTGGCACCGCGCCTCGCCGTCCAGCCCGAGTACGTGGCGGCGCCGGAGCGGTGGTTCGCGCCGCCGGTACGGGCCGCGATCCTCGAGCACTGCGACGCCGAGGGGCTGGCGCGGGACAGCGCCTGGTGCGCCGGGTCCGACGTCGCTCCCCCAGTTCTCGTCGCCCCGGGGCGGGCCCCGGCCCGGGGCGTCGGGCCCCGTGGTCCCGTCGACGAGGTGCTCGCCGGGGTCGAGGCCGGCCGGGACCCTGGCGTCGAGGAGGTGGTGACCCTGTTCTCCGCCCGGGGGACGGAGGTGCGGAGGATCGCCGCCTTCGCCGACGAACTGCGCGCCAGGGCCGTCGGCGACACCGTCACGTTCGTCGTGAACCGGAACATCAACTACACGAACATCTGCACCTACAAGTGCCGGTTCTGCGCTTTTTCCAAGGGGCCGCTCTCGCTGAATCTGCGCGGGCAACCGTATCTTTTGAGCCTCGACGAGATCGCGAGCCGCGTCACCGAGGCCGAGGGCGCCGGCGCGACCGAGGTCTGCCTGCAGGGCGGGATCCACCCCGATTTCGACGGGAACTACTACCTCGAGGTCATCCGGGCGGTGCGGGCCGCCTCGGACAAGATCCACATCCACGGTTTCACCGCGCTCGAAGTGACCGAGGGGGCGCGCCGGCTCGGCGAACCGTTGGAGTCGTACCTGCGGCGGCTCTACGAGGCCGGGCTGCGGTCGCTTCCCGGGACGGCGGCGGAGATCCTCGACGACGAGATCCGAGCCGTTCTTTGCCCGGACAAGGTGACGACGGCCGAGTGGCTCGAGGCCCACCGCACGGCCCACCGGGTCGGACTGCGCTCCAACGTGACGATCATGTTCGGCTCGGTCGAATCGCCCCTCCATTGGGCGCGCCACCTCCTGGCGACGCGCGACCTCGCCCGGGAGACGGGCGGGTTCACCGAGTTCGTGCCGCTGCCCTTCGTGCACATGGCGTCGCCGATCTACCTCGCGCACCACGCCCGGCGGGGACCGACGTTTCGCGAGGTCGTCCTCATGCACGCCATCGGTCGCATCGTCTATGACGGGGTGATCGACAACGTCCAGGCCAGTTGGGTGAAGACCGGACCCGAGGGACTCCGGCAACTCCTCCAGGCGGGCTGCAACGACGTCGGCGGGACGCTCATGGACGAGAACATCTCGCGCGCCGCCGGGGCGTCGCACGGCCAGATGATGACGCCGGAGGCTTTCCGCGCCCTCGTCGAGCCGCTCGGCCGCCGACTGGAGCAGCGCACGACCCTCTACGACCGGTTGAAGGTGCCGGCGTGACGGCGCACCGGGACCGCGCCTCTCTCCCCACCGGCGAGGAGAGCCCGGAGGTCGCGGCGCTCGTGGAATTGTTCCTCGGAACCGCGAAGGTGAGCCAGGACCGCGACGTCGTGCGCGGGATCGTGCTCGCGACGCTCGAGCTCACGCGGGGCGACGCCAGCCGGCTCGACCTGAAGCTCGCCCGCGCCGCGCTCGGCGAGATGGCGGAGGCCTTCCAGATGTTCGCCCCCTACCGGGACGTGCGGAAGGTGACGCTGTTCGGTTCGGCCCGCACGGAGCCCTCGGACCGCACGTACGAGCTTGCCCGCGAGCTCGCGGCCCGCTTCGCGGCCGCCGGATGGATGGTCGTCACGGGCGCCGGGCCCGGGATCATGGCCGCCGGCAACGAGGGCGCCGGCGAGGCGATGGCGATCGGGGTGAACATCCGCCTGCCCGGCGAGACGGAGCCCAACCAGTGGATCGCCGACAACTCCAAGCTCGTCGAGATGAAGTACTTCTTCACGCGCAAGCTGATGTTGATCAAGGAGTCCTCGGGCTTCCTCGTCCTGCCGGGCGGCTTCGGGACCCTCGACGAGTGCTTCGAGCTGCTCACGCTGTTGCAGACCGGCAAGGCCGAGCCGGCGCCGATCGTGCTCGTCGACGGCCCGGGCGAGCGCTACTGGCAGGGCTGGGAGGACTTCGTCGCCGCCCAGGTCTTCGGGCGGGGCTTCGCCGACCCGGTCGAGGCGGCGCTTTACCGGATCACCGACGACCTCGACGTCGCGGTCCGGGAGATCCTCGGGTTCCATCGCAACTACCACTCCCGCCGGTTCGTCAACGACGCCATGGTCATCCGGCTGCGCTACGCGCCGAGCGACCTGGAACTCGCCTCGCTGTCGGCGACGTTCGCCGACATCTGCTCGGACAAGGGGATCTGGCGGACCGAGGCCTACCCCGTCGAGCGCGCCAGCCACGACCACGTCGATCTGCCGCGCATCGCCTGCGAGTTCAACCGGGTCCACCACGGTCGGCTCCGTCAGCTCATCGACGCGCTGAACGCCCTCAGCCCCCCGGGCGCGCCGACCCCGTCCCGGACCTAGTCGGAGCCGCCGGGTCGTCTCAGGCCCGGCCGAAGTCGTCCTCGAGCCGGACGATGTCGGCCTCGGCGAACGACTCCCCGTGCTGGACCTCGATGAAGACGAGATCGTCTACGCCCGTGTTCTCGATCCGGTGGGCGGCGCGCCGCGGCACGTCGATCGCCGTTCCCGGCGCGACAGGTTCTTCCACCCCGTCGACGGTGACCTTGCCCTGGCCGGCGACAACGAACCAGTGCTCGGCCCGCCCCTCGTGGCGCTGGTAGCTGAGACGCTTGCCGGGCCGGACGAGGATCGTCTTCACCTTGTGGTCGGTGGCGTCCTCGAGGACGGTGTAACTCCCCCAGGGGCGTTCGTCGTGCTCGCGCTCTTCCACCGCCCCATCATCGTCGTTTTGGCCTCCCCGGGCGACAGGGCTCAGCTTCCCCCGAGAAGATGGCGCGCCCGTTCGAGGGCGTGGCGCGCCCGGACGAGGCGGCGCTCGATCTCCGGCCGGGTCGTGGCGCCCCGCTCGACGGCGGCGCGCAGGGACTCGAGCGCGAGGTCGTCGAGCCGCTCGATGAGGGAATCGAGCGCCGAGCAGATCTCGTCGACGCGTTCGTCTGCCACCGTCCTCCTTCGGGCCCGGTCGCGCGCCACGGTATCGGGCGGGCGGCCCCCCGGCGGGATTGCCCCCCGAGGTGGTCCCAGCGGGCCCGTAGGATGACGAGATGGCGCCGGCGAAAAGGTCCGCGCTGCGGGCCGACGAGCCACCCCCGGTCGCCCTCACGATCGCGGGCACCGATTCGGGCGGGGGCGCCGGCGTCGCGGTGGACCTGAAGACCTTCGCCGCGCTCGGGGTCTTCGGGACCCTCGTCGTCACGGCGGTGACGGCCCAGAACACGAAGTCCGTGCGCGCCGTCGAGGTCCTCGCCCCGGAGCTCGTCGACGCCCAGCTCGACGCGGTCCTCGACGACTTCGCGGTCGCGGCCGTGAAGACCGGGATGCTCGCCTCGCTTGCGATCGTGGAGAGGGTCGCGGCCCGGGCCGCGGCCGGGGCCCTGCCGTGTCTCGTCGTCGACCCGGTGATGGTCGCCACCTCCGGGTCGTCGCTCCTCGCGGGCGACGACCCGGCCGCCTACCGCCTGCTCCTCCCCCACGCGACGGTCGTGACCCCGAACCTCGCCGAGGCCGAGGTGCTCGTCGGCCGGCCCCTCGCCGGCGAGGCGGCGATGGGCGAGGCGGCGCGGGAGCTCTGCGCCCGGGGGGCGACCGCCGCGCTCGTGAAAGGCGGCCACCGCCCGGGGGCGGAGGCCGTCGACGTCCTGTGCTTTGCGGGCGAGCTCACCTGGTTGCGCGCTCCCTGGGTCGCGACCGGCAACGTCCACGGCACGGGCTGCACGCTGTCGGCCGCGCTCGCGGCGCACCTTGCCGGGGGCGCCGGGATCGTCGAGGCCGCGTTTGCGGCGAAGCGCTTCGTCACGGACTCGCTCCGGCGTTCCGCGACCGGGGGCCTCGGCCACGGCGCCGGGCCGCTCCACCGGCTCGGGCCGGGGAAGGCCTAGGCCCCGGGCGCGCCGATCCTCGGCGGCGCGCCGAAGCCGACGAGGACCGGGGGGACGGCGACGGAGCCGTCGGCGCGCTGGTAGGTCTCGACGAGGGCGATGAGGGCGCGCGCCGTGATCGCCGTCCCGTTCAGGGTGTGGACCGGGCGCAGCTCGCCCGCGGCGCGCACCCGGATGTTCAGCCGGCGGGCCTGGTAGTCGGTCGTGTTCGAGCAGGAGGTGAGCTCGCGGTAGCGGGCCTGGCTCGGGATCCACCCCTCGATGTCGTACTTCTTCGCCGCCGAGGGGCCGAGATCCCCCGCCGCGATGTTGACGACCCGGTAGGCGATGCCCAGCCCGGCGATGATCTCCTCTTCGATCGAAAGGATCGCTTCATGCTCGGCGGCGCTGGTCTCCGCCGTCGCGAAGACGAACATCTCGACCTTGTCGAACTGGTGAACCCGGAAGATCCCGTGGGTGTCCTTCCCGGCGGCCCCGGACTCCCGCCGGAAACAGGTCGAGTAACCGGTGTAGCGCCGCGGCAGGGCCTCGGCTTCGAAGACGTCGCCGGAGTGGAGGCCGGCGAGCGCCACCTCCGAGGTCCCGGTGAGGTAGAGGCCGTCGGGCTCGACGCGGTAAAGGTTCGCCTCGTCGGTCGGCAAGAACCCCGTGCCGAACATCGCGGACTCCCTAACGAGCACGGGCGGCAGCACCGGGGTGAAGCCGTGCGCCATGACCCGGTCGAGCGCGTAGCGATACAGCGCCAGCTCGAGGAGGGCGACGTCGCCGATCCGGTAGGCGAAGCGCGTCCCGGAAAGCTGCGCCGCCTTGTCGATGGCGAAGACCCCGAGGGAGAGGTGGTCCCGGGGCGGGAAGTCGAACCGGGGCGGCTCCCCGACCCGCCGCAGCTCGACGGCGTCCTCGTCGCTCACCCCGTCGGGGGCCGCCTCGTCGGGCGGGTTCGGGATCCGGCCGAGGAGCTCGTCCCGGCGGGCCGCGCTCTTGGCGAGGGCGGTCTCGGCCGTCTTCAGCTCCGCCTTGGCAGCCCCGAGCGCCCGGCGGGCCGTCTCGTCGGGACGTCCCTTCGGCCGCGTCGCCGCCCGGAGCTGCTCGACCCGGGCGGCGTCGAGCCGCCAGGTGCGGTCGACCTCGAGGAACTCGTCGAAGAGGGCGGCCGCGCCCTTGCGGGCGAGCGCGACCCGCAACCGGTCCGGCTCCGCGCGGGCCCGGTGGACGTCGATCAGCGCCGGCCCCCTCTGCGACGACGGCGCGCGGCCGGCCGGTTCTTCGAGGCCCGGACGGGCCGTGCCGGGCCGGCGGGCCGGGCGGGCGGCGCGGTCGGGGCGACGGCTTGGGCGGCGGCTGGCGTTTCTGGCCGGCGGGGCGGGGTGCCGACCGGGCGGACCCGGCTGGCGACGAAGGCGGGCTCCCGCCCGCCCGCGGTGGGCAGTTCCATCCCGAGGGCGCCGGCCGCGACGGCGGCCGGGCTGAGGAGCACCGGGCCGATGCCCCGGTTGCGGAGGCGCTCGGCGAGGTGGCGGTAGTGGGTCTCGCGCTCTTTCAGCAGCGCGACGAGCGGCGAGGCGATGAAGATCGACGAGTAGGCCCCGGTCGTCAGCCCGATCAGCAGCGCGAGCCCGAAGTACTGCAGCGTCGTCGCGCCGAGGACCTGCGCGCCGAGGACGAGGACGGAAAGGATCGGCAGGATCGCGACGAGCGACGTGTTGAGCGAGCGGGCGAGCGTCTGGTTCATCGAGAGGTTGACGAGATCCGAGAACGCCATCCGGTCCCGCTGCGCGAGGTGGTGCGCGTTGTCGCGGACGCGGTCGAACACGACGATCGTGTCGTAGAGCGAGTAGCCGAGAATCGTCAAGAAGGCGACGACGGTGTCCGGGGTCACGTCGAAACCGACGAGCGAGTACACGCCGACCGTGACGAGGATGTCGTGGAACATGGCGAGGATCGCCGCGAACGCCATCCGCCACTCGAAGAAGATCGAGATGTAGACGCTGACGAGGATGATGAAGACGATCAGCGCCTCGAGGGCCTTGCTCGTGATCTGGCGTCCCCAGGAGGGTCCGACCGTCTCGACGCTCACCGAGGCCGGGCTGACGTGGGCGAGCTTGGCGAGGACGGCGCTCACCTCGGCGGCGATCGCCTGGGACTGCTTCGAAGTCTGACCTTTCGGCAGCTTCGCCTCGACGTTGAGCGTCTTCGGCGGGGTGCCGAGCTGCGTGATCGCCGCCCCGGCGAGGCCGTAGGGCGCCAGGGCGTTGCGCGCCTGGGTGACGGAGACCGTCGAGGTCTGCACCGTCCAGGCCGTGCCGCCGGCGAACTCGATGTCGAGGTTCAGTCCCCGTGTCGCGAGCGAGATCACCCCGGCGACGATGACGATGCTCGAGAGCGCGAACCACCACCGCTTGCGGCGCACGAAGTCAAAGCGCGTCTGGCCGAAGTACAGCCGCCGCAGGGGGCCGCGCCGGCGGGGGGCCCGGCCCGGGACCCCGCTCTCGGGGGCCGGTGCAGTCGCTCCCGGGATGGGCCCCTCCGCGGTCGGGGGCGGGGCGACGGGGGGGCGTCCTTTGCCCGGCGGCATCTCCGGGGCCTCCTCGGTCTCCCGGGGAGGAAGGAAGGGAGGTGGCAGGGGTTCGCGGCCTTGTTGCGGTGGCGGGCCGGCCGAACCCGGCAGGATCCGGTCCGGGCTCATGCGGCCTCCTCGACGACGGCGGCGAGGCCCCGGGCGATGCCGAGGTGGCGGGCGCTCGCGATGACCCGGTTCCGGCCGAGCAGGATGACGAGCGGGCGGGTGAACAGGTACGCCGTCGCCACGTCGACGAGCGTCGACAGCCCGAGCATGAAGGCGAAGCCGCGCACCGCGCCGACCGAGAGCCACCAGAGCACGAGCGCGCCGAGGAACGAGACGGCGTCCGCCGACAGGATCGTGCGGTAGGCGCTGCGGAAGCCCTTGTCGACCGAGGCCCTAACGGATCGTCCGGCCCGCACTTCGTCCTTTAATCGTTCGAAGTACACGACGTAGGAGTCGACGGTGATGCCGACCGAGACGATGAGACCCGTCACGCCCGACAGGTCGAGCGTGAGCCCGAAGGACGAGGCGCTGAGCATCGAGATGAAGCCGTAGAGGAAGGCCGCCGTCGTGACGAGGCCGGAGACGACGACGATCCCGAGTGCCCGGTAGTAAAAGATCGTGTAGATCATGACGAGCAAGAGCCCGAGAAGACCGGCGAGAAGCCCCGCGCGCAGCGAGGACTTGCCGAGGAGCGGCGAGACGGCCTGCGAGGTCTGCGGCGTGAGCTGGACGGGCAGCGAGCCGTAGGCGAGGTCGAGGCCGAGGGCGTCGGCGCTCGACTGGGTGAAGTCACCGGTGATCTCGCCGGAACCGGGGAAGCTCGTCGCGAGGATGAGCGGGGCCGACACGATGTCGCCGTCGAGGTCGTTGGCAACGAGCGCGTGGTAGTAGGTCGCGGCGATCTTGTTGAAAGCCGTCGTGCCGGGTCCGGTGAGGGTGAACAGGACCTCCCACTGTCCTGTCGGGCTGAGCGTGCCGTAGGCGCCCTTGATTATCTGCCCGGTCGCGAGCGCCGGTCCGAGGACGAAGCGGGGGGCGAGATCGCTGTGAGAGGGGAAGATCACGTTCTTGTGCTCGTACTTCGCGTCCTCGGTGATCGGGGTGGTCTTGTAGCTCGCGTAGACGGGGTCGACGGAGTAGACCCCGGGGTCGTAGGTCCCGCCGTTGGCGGCGCTGTAGTACGCCGAGGTGTACAGGTACGACGAGGAACACTTCGGCGGCGTGGTATAGGCGTTCTTCGCTTTCTTCGCGGCCTTCGCCGGTGCGCTGTAGGCCGGCGCGCCGCACAGGACAGGCCGGAAGAAGAGTTGCGCCGTCGTCCCGATGATGGCGAGGATCCGCTTGGGGTTCTTCACGCCGGGCATCTGCACGACGATCTCGTTGCCCTGGGTCGTGATGTTCGGTTGCGTCACGCCGAGGGCGTCGGCGCGCTCCGTCATGATGTTCGCCGCGTTCTGCAGCGTCGCGGACGAGACCCTCTGATTCGGCGTGTAGACGACCGAGAGACCGCCTTCGAGGTCCAGCCCGAGGTGCGGGGACCATCGCATCCCGACGGCGAGCCCGAGCATCCCGAAGCACAACAGGCTCGTCAGCCCGACGCTCGCGAGCAGACGACGACGACCCACCTAGGAGAAACCTCCCGGGTTCCCCGTCGGAGGCTCGTCGTGATGGTCGGGGTCGTCCGAGGACGAGGGGAAGTTCCACTGGCCGCCGGTCGGGCCACCCCAGGTGGGCGCCTCCGGCGGGACGATGCGTTGGCCGATCATGCGCCGGACCACTTCGATCGTCGTGCCCGGCGCGACCTCGAGGCGGACACGCTCGTCGGTCATCGACTGGACGCGACCGACGATGCCGGCGGCCGTGACGACCTCGTCGCCGACGGAGATGGCGCGCTGCTGGGCGGCGAGATCGCGCTGCCGGCGGCGCTGCGGCCGGACGAAGAAGAAGAGCGCGACCGCGACGATGAGGAGGAGGAAGAACACCAGGCCCGAGTTGTTCGTCTTCGTGGCGGCCTTGGCGAAGATGAGCGCGTGCAACACGGGGAGAACGCTGACCATTTGCATCGGCATGGGACACCCGTCATCTAGGAGAAAGGGCGCCTCGCACTGTAGTCGCGGACCTGGGGGCGGAAGTCACGCCGTCCGCGCCGTTGGGCCTCAGGGGTCGAAGAGGGTCGACACCTCTTCCTCGGCGGCCGACGCGTCGAGGTCCGTCTCGGCCAAAGGGACGGGCAGTCCGAGGTGTGTCCAGGCGGCCGGGGCCGCCACCCGCCCGCGGGGGGTGCGCATGACGAACCCCGCTTGGAGGAGATACGGCTCGTAGACGTCCTCGATCGTCTCGGATTCCTCGCCGACGCTCACCGCGAGAGTCGCGAGACCGACGGGACGGCCGGCGAAACGGACGCAGAGCACCTCGAGGATCTGGCGGTCGAGACGGTCGAGGCCGCGCTCATCGATGCCGAAGACGTCGCACCCGGCTCGGGCCGCTTCCAGGGTGATCACCCCTTTCCCGCGCACCTCGACGAAGTCGCGCACCCGCCGGAGCAACCGGATCGCGAGGCGCGGTGTCCCCCGGGCGCGGCGCGCGATCTCGGCGGCACCCTCTGGCGTGCATTCGACGCTGAGGAGCCTGCCGGTGCGGCGCACGATCTCCTCGAGTTCGTCGGGCGCGTAGTGCTCGAGGCGTGTGACGAAGCCGAACCGGTCGCGCAGGGGCCCGGTGACGAGGCCGGTCCGGGTCGTCGCCCCGACGAGGCTGAAGCGCGGCACGTCGAGGCGGACCGAACGCGCCGTCGGCCCCTTGCCGATCACGATGTCGATCTGGAAGTCCTCCATCGCCGGATAGAGGATCTCCTCGACGGGCGGGGCCAGCCGGTGGATCTCGTCGATGAAGAGCACGTCGCCCGGCTGGAGTCCGGTGAGGATCGCCGCCAGGTCGCCTCCGCGCTGGAGAGCAGCCCCCGAGGTGACCCGCAGGCCGGCTCCCAGCTCCGCAGCGACGATGCCGGCGAGGGTCGTCTTGCCGAGTCCCGGCGGTCCGGCGAAAAGGAGGTGGTCGACCGGTTGCTCCCGGCGTCGCGCCGCTTCGAGGACGATCGCGAGGTGCTCTTTCACCCGGGCCTGGCCGACGAAGTCCGCGAGACGGCGGGGCCGCAGTCCGGCCTCGAGCGCCTCTTCGGGTTCGTCGGCGAAACGCGCCACCGCGGTAAGCGCCTGGTCCCGCCCGACGGCGACGTCGCGGCGTGGGCTCATCGCCGGGGCGCGAGGCTTTGGAGGGCTTCGCGCAGCAGCTCTTCGACGCTGCCTTCGCGGGACAGGCGCTCGAGGGCGTGGCGGACTTCATCCGGGGCGTAACCGAGGGCGGCGAGCGCTGCGCGGACCTCGGATTTCGCCAGGCGCGTTCCGTCGGTGGCGCCGGCGCCGGTCGGCACGGCGTCGATGGTGCCGAGGCGCCCGGCGAGCTCGACGATGAGGCGTTGCGCGGTCTTGCGTCCGACACCTGGGACGAGGACGAGGGCGTCGACGTCGCCGCCGGCGACGGCCTGGGCCAGCGAGTCCGGCGGATGGACGCTGAGAATGGCGAGCGCGAGCGCCGGGCCGACGCCGTGCGCGCCGATGAGAAGCTCGAAGGTGCGCCGTTCGGTCCGGTCCGCCAAGCCGTAAAGGGTGATCGCGCCCTCGCGCACGTGGGTGTACACGGCCACGGCGACCGGCGCGCCGATCGGGCCGAGCTGCGCGGCGTGGCGCGCCGAGACGACGACCTCGTAACCGACACCTTCCACGTCGACGACGATCGACGCCAGCGAGTCTGAGTTGTAGTCGGCCTCGGCGAGAACGCCCGAGAGCGACCCGATCACGATCGTCTCGCCCCGGGCGTCGCCGGTCGCACCGCCACGGCGCCGGAGAGGAGATCCCCGCGACGCCGCGCCGCGAGGTGGCACAGGGCGAGCGCGAGGGCGTCGGCGACGTCGGGCGGGTCGGGCACGGTCGTGAGGTGCAAAAGCCGCGCCACCATCTGCTGGACTTGGACCTTGTCCGCCGCGCCGTAGCCGGCGACGGCCAGCTTGACCTCGTTGGACGTGTACTCGACGATTCCGCAACCGTGCTCGGCGGCGGCGAGCAGCGCGACGCCGCTCGCCTGACCAACGGCCATCGCGGTGCGCGCGTTGGTCTGGAAGAACACCCGCTCCACCGCGACGACGTCCGGGTGGAGCTCGGTAAGGAGCGTGTCGATCTCCCCGTGCAGTTCGGCCAGGCGCTCCGGCACCGGCCGGGCGGGGTCGCTCGTGATCACGCCGGCCGCGACGGCGCGCCCCTCGCCGTGCTCCTCGGTGACCCCGCCGAAGCCGCAGCGCGACAGGCCGGGGTCGATGCCGAGGACAAACATGCGTTCGATTCTAGCGAGCAGCCCCGTCCCGGCGGGGGATGCGCCGTCCGTCAGGCCTCCTCGAGGGATTCGAGGATCTCGTCGGGGATGTCGAAGTTGGCGGCGATGACCTGGACGTCGTCGTGGTCTTCCAAGAGGTCGAGGAGGTGGAGCACCTTGCGCGCGCCGGACGCCTCGGAGACCTCGATCGTCGTCGTCGCCAGCCACTGCGACTCCGCGGAGTCGATCGGGATCGCCGCGGCCTCGAGTGCAGCCTGGAGTACGTGGAGCTCGGTCGGCTCGGAGACAAGCGTCCACTGGGTCCCGTCGTCGCGCAGGTCCTGCGCGCCAGCATCGAGGGCGACCGCCATGATGGCGTCCTCGTCGGCAGAACGGGGAATTGCAATGAGACCTTTGCGTTCGAACTGCCAGGCGACGGCGCCCGGCTCCGCCATCGAACCGCCGTGGCGCGCGAACAAGGCGCGAATCTCCGCCCCGGTCCGGTTGCGATTGTCCGTCAGGCACTCGACGATCACCGCGACACCGCAGGGCGCGTAGCCCTCGTAGGAGACCGGCTCGTAGCGGACGCCTTCGAGCTCGCCTGTCCCGCGCTTGATCGCGCGTTCAATCGTGTCCGCCGGCACCGACGCGTCGCGGGCTTTCTGGTACATCGTTCGCAGGTTGGCATTGGCGGCGAGGTCACCACCGCCCTCTCGGGCCGCGACCTCGACCTGGCGGATCAGCTTGGCGAAGAGCTTGCCGCGCGCCTTGTCCTTGGCGCCTTTTTGATGTTTCGTCGTCGCCCATTTCGAATGGCCTGACACCGGTCACTCCCTTCCCGGGACGAACGCCGCGCCCCTCCCCCGAACCCCGGGTGGCGCGGTCACAGTTCGCGCAGCGCCGCGATCCGCAGCGCGAGGTCGAGCTCGCCGGACCGGGAGCGGTCCGAGGGGCGGCGGGCGAAGGGCGCGCACCATTGCCAGGCCGTGATCCGGGCGACGGCGGGCGGGAGCGAGGCCGGCCGGACGCGGGGCGCTTCGGCGAAGGCCTCGAGCGCGTCGGCGAGCGCCGGCGGGTAGCGCGTGACGTTCATGGCGGCGCGATCAGCGAGCGCCTCGCGCTCGGTCGCCACGCCCCGTTCGGCGAGACGCGCTCCCCAGGGGCTGACGAGCGCGGCGAACCCGAAGGCCCGCATCGCGACCGCCGCCGCGGCCGCGTCGCCCCGTTTCAGGTGGGCGAGCTCGTGGGCGAGCACGGCTTCGAGCTGCATCCGGTCGAGAAGCTCGAGGGCGCCGGTCGTGATGATCAGCCGGGCCGAGCGCGCCCGGCGAGCGAGCATCAGGGCGTTCGGCGCGACGTCGTCGATGACGAGGACTTGTGGTTCCGAAAGACCGAATCCGAGACAGAGGCCCTCGGTGAGGTTGATGAGCCGCGCTTCCCGAGTCGGGTCCGCGGGTCGAGTGCCGAGGGCCCGCACGAGACGCCGCGTCGATCCGGCCAGGTAATCGGCGAGCGCGAGCGCCAATCCGAGGGCGCCGAGGACGACGCCGATCACCCGGGTAACGGTCGGCAGTGGCGACGTCGCCGCGAGGGCGGCTCCCGCGACGATGAGCAGGACCGGCGCGCCGGCGGCAAGGCGGGCCGGGGCTGTGAGACCCGCTCGGGCGAGAGCCGGGGGCTCGGCGGGAAGCGTCGCGGCCCGGACCGGCGTTACGGCGCGCGACCTACCCCGGGTGCCTGGGGCGGGCGTCTTCGAGGCACGGTGGGCCTGATTCGCCTTGGCGGAAGCCATCAGGCCCCGAGTGTACGGGCTCCGCCGTGTCCGGCTCGGCGGGAGCGACCGCGGCGCCTCGCCGCGGCGTGCGCCGCGGCGAGCGCGTAACGCTCGGCGTACGCCGCAGCGAGATCGGCGAAGGAATGTCGGGCCGCGACCGTTCGCCCGGCGGCGACGAGCCGCCGGCGCGCCTCGGGGTCGGCGAGGAGCGACTGGAGATGCCCGCGCAGCGCCAGGGCGTCGCCCGGGGGGGAGTACGCCGCGGCGTCGCCGGCGGCGAGGCGGTAGCCAGGGAGGTCCGAGGCGAGGACCGCGGTCCCCGCGGCCATCGCCTCGAGGAGCACGACCCCGAAGGACTCGCCGCCGCGCGAGGGCGCGACGAGGATCTCGGCCGCGGCAAGGCGGCCGGCGAGCTCCGCGTCGGAGAGGGCGCCGAGCCACTCGATCCGGGCGTCGGCGCCGAAACGCCGGCGCAGCGCGGGGGCTTCGGGCCCCTCACCGACGATCTGCAACCGCAGATCGCCGGGTAGTCCAGCAAAGGCCTCGGCGAGGACGTCCAGTCCCTTGCGGGCCTCGGCCCGCCCGATGAAGAGCACGGTCGGCGCCGCCACCGGGGTCGGCGCGGCGTGGTCGAACCGGCCGAGGTCGACGGCGTTGGGAAGGATCCCGACCGGGCACGGCCCGGCCGCGGCCCACAGCGTCGCCCGGGCGACCTCGGAGACGGCGACGCGGTCGTCGAGCCGGCGGACGAGGCCGCGCAGCGCGTGTCCGTAGGCGACGTAGACGGCCCCAGCCCGGGCGCGGTGAAAGGTGCCGACGACGGGGAGGTCGCGCCAGCTCGCCGCGGCGAGAGCCGGACCCGGGACGAGCGGTTCGTGGACGTGGACGAGATCGAGCGACCTCGCGGCGAGCGCGCGCCGCGTCCGCCGCATCGCCCCGGGCGTGGGCGCGACCGGGGCGCGCGACCCGTTGGCCGGGAGCCGCCGGACGGGTCCGACGGTGACGACCTCGAGATCCTCAGCTGTCGTCGGACGGGTCCCCGGGGCGATGATGACGACCTCGTCGCCGGCGGCGCGAAGCGCCCGGGCGAGCCCCATCACCTGGGCCTGCACCCCGCCGGGGACGGCGAGGTCATAGGCGGAGACGAGCGCGACCTTCATCGGTCGGATTCGACCTCGTCCGGCCAGTTCGCCTGGAAGACGTGCCACTGTTCGGGACGGGCGGCGATCAGCTCCTCGAAGGCCGAAACGATGTCCCGGGTCAAGCGGGCGACGTCGTTTCGGAGGTCACCCGAGCGCGTCGTGTCGAGCTCTGGGAGGATCTCGATCGTGAAGCAGCCCCGCGGCTCGAGGTAGATCGCGGCCGGCACGACCGCGGCGCCGGTCCGCAAAGCGAGGACCGCGGGTCCCGCCGGGACGCGCGCGACCGCGCCGAAGAACTCGGTGGCCAGCCCGTCGCCGACGACGTCACGGTCGGCGACGAGGGCAATCGCCTTCCCGGCTCGCAGCTGGCTGAGGAGTTGGGCCGTGGTCGTCGCCCCCGGGGCGAGCACGGTGAGCGCGGCCCGGCGTCGCGTCTCGACGAACCAGGCGAAAAGCTCCGGCGGCTCGAGGACCTCGCCGACGGTGAGGAGCGGGTAGCCGACCGACGCCGTCCAGATCGCCCCGGCCTCCCAGCAGCCGAGGTGCGGTAGGACGATCTCGAGCCCCTGACCCCGGGCCGCCGCGTCGAGCAACCGCTCGGGATTCCGCACGACGAGGCGCCGTCCGAGGACGCTCGGATCCGCGGCGTCGAGACGGGCGGCGTTGGCCCAGTACATCCCGTAGTTGACGTAGGCCCGCCGGACCGTGGAACGCAGCTCGGTCGCTGAGGCGCCGCTTCCGAGGACGTGACGGAAATTCTCCGTGACGATCTCCCGACGGCGCTGGCCGCTTGCCCAGGCGACGAGGGACACCCCGCCGGCGAGGGCGCGCCCTGCCGGGCCTGGCAAGCGGCGGAGGACCGCGGCGCTCCCCCGGTAGAAAAAGGCGACGAGTCGGACTCGCGCCGTGCTCATCGCTGCTGGCGGCTGCGGCCCGGGGGGCTTTCAGCGGTCGCTGTCGAACCGGCGGCCGAAGGCGCGCGCCTCGCGGTGTCGGCCGGGGCGTTCCCGCCGCCGGGATTCCCTTTCGCCGCTCGCCCCAAACACGACCCGCAGGCGGGTCGACAGCGGCACGAGGTCGCGCCGGCCCCGCCGGGACTGGTCGGCACGCGGACGGACGCGCCAGGCCCGCCCTCCCCCAGAAAGCAGTGCCCCCGGTCGCCGCGCCGCGGGGGCCGCCGCCGTCGCCTGGGCCCAGACGCGCCCGAAACGCCCGACGCAGGTCACGAGCGTCAGGGTGAGGAGTGCGAGGAGCAAAGGAACGAGCGCCGCGGGTGCGAAGAAGGCGATGAACAAGGTCACGCCGAGGAAGATGAGCCGTTCGGCGCGCTCCATCATCCCGCCCTGCGCCGAGAACCCGAGCGACTCGGCCTTGGCGCGTTGGTAGGAGACGAGATTGCTCACCGCGAGGATCCCGAGCGGCACGAGCGCGGCGTTGGCGTCGTGAGCCCGGATGAAGTACCAGGCGAGGCCGCCGAAGATCAACGAATCGGCGACCCGGTCCGCGACCGAGTCGAGAAAGGCGCCGCGCGCCGAGGCGGTCCCGGCCGCCTTGGCAACGTGCCCGTCGAGGGTGTCCATCAGCCCGCCGACGATGATCAAGGCGACGCTCACGATGAACCAGTGGTAGGCGATGAACACGGCGGTCGCCGCCGCGAGCAGCACGCCGATCGTCGTGACCGCGTCAGCGCCGACCCCGATGGCAACGAGTCGCTGGCCGATCGTGCGCCGCGGGCGCGGGGCTGGCGCGGCGGTGTCGCTCTCGGTCTTCTTGCCCCGCCGGCCGTCGATCATCGCGCCTCCTGCCGCGGCCCACTCCACGCTACCAGGAAGGACGAGATCCCCTTCGGGGCTTCCCGGCTGCTTGCCGCGGTCAGCGCGGCCACGCCGCGACGATGCGGCTGAAGCTGTCGGAGAGGGCCTCGGGCAGCACTCGCACCGAGGCGACCGTCGTCATGAAATTCGTGTCACCGACCCAACGCGGCAGGACGTGGAGGTGGAGGTGGTCGGGCAGCCCCGCGCCGGCGGCACGCCCGAGGTTGGCGCCGAGGTTGAGCCCGTCCGGCTCGTAGGCGCGCTCCAAGGCGACCGTCGCGTCCCGGGTCGTCGCCCACAGCTCGGCGCTCTCGGCCTCCTCGAGTTCGGTGATCCGGCGCAGATGTCGGGTCGGGAGGACGAGGAGGTGTCCGCTCGCGTAGGGATAAGCGTTGAGGATGGCCGCCGTGCGCGGTCCGCGGAAGACGACGAAGTGCTCGTCGGCCGCGACCGGCGCGAGGAGGCGGCAGAACACGCACTCCTCGGCGGTCGTCTCCTTACCCGGCGCCAGGGCGAGCTCTTCGGGCGGACCGAAGGCGTCGGAGACCGACGTCACATAGGCCGAACGCCAGCCCGCCCAGAGATGGTCGAAGGTCACGCCACGCCGTCTTCGGGCCGGCCTCGGCCGCGGACCTCGGCGGCGAGGCGCGCGAGGAAGTCCTCGACGGGGACGCCCCGGACAGCGGCCTCGGCGCCGCGGGCATTGACGCCGAGCGAACCGGCGCGGGCGTCCTCGTCCCCGACGACAAGGATGTAGGGGAGCTTCTCGAGCTTGGCCCGTCGCACCCGCGCCCCGAGGGGCTCGGCGGCCTCGTCGGCCTCGACGCGGAAACCCGCGGCGCGCAGGCGCGAAGTCACCGCTGCGGCGTAGGTGGCGTTGGAATCCCGCACCGGCAGGACCCGGGCCTGGACCGGCATGAGCCAGGTCGGCAGGGCGCCGGCGTAATGCTCGAGGAGGATGGCCAAGAACCGTTCCACGGCGCCAAAGAGCGCCCGGTGGATCATCTGGGGGCGGTGTCGTTCGTTGTCCGGGCCGATGAATCCCAGATCGAACAGGTTCGGCAGCTGGAAGTCGACCTGCAGGGTCGACAGTTGCCAGCGCCGGCCGACGGCGTCCCGAATGTGGACGTCGATCTTTGGCGCGTAAAAGGCCCCCTCGCCCTCGGCGATGACGTAAGGGATGTCCGCCGTTTCGAGGGCTTCTCGGAGTGCCTCCGTCGCCCGGTCCCATTCGGCGACCTCACCGACGAACTTCTCCGGGCGGGTCGCAAGTTCGGCCTCGAACTTTGTCAGGCCGAAGGCGCGCAGCACCTCGAGGACGAAGGCGAGGAGCGAGCTGAGCTCTTCACCGAGCTGTTCCGGCGTACAGAAGATGTGGGAGTCGTCTTGGGTGATGCAGCGCACCCGGGTGAGGCCGTGCAGGACGCCCGAGCGTTCGAAGCGGTAGACGGTCCCGAACTCGAAGAGACGGAGTGGAAGTTCGCGGTACGAGCGCGCTCGGTGGTTGTAGATGAGGATGTGCATCGGACAGTTCATCGGCTTCGGGTAGTACCTCGCGCCCTCCATCTCCATCGGCGGGTACATGCCGGCCGCGTACCACCCGAGGTGCCCAGAGGTCTCGAACAGCGTCGATTTGGCAATGTGCGGTGTCCAGACCTGTTCATAGCCGTGCGCCCGGTGCATCTGGAGCGAGAAGTCCTCCATCAGCTGGCGGACGAGGGCGCCCTTGGGGTGGAAGACCGGCAGGCCGCTCCCAATCTCCGGTGGGAAGTGGAATAGGTCGAGCTCGAGCCCGAGTTTGCGGTGGTCGCGCCGTTCGGCTTCCTCGAGGCGGTGCAGGTGCTCGGCGAGCGCGGGCGCGGATTCCCAGGCGGTTCCGTAGATCCGCTGCAAAGCCGCGAGATGCTCGTCGCCGCGCCAGTATGAGCCGGCGACCCGGGTCAGCTTGAAGTGGCCGAGCCGGCCGGTACGTCGCACGTGCGGGCCGCGACACAGATCGACGAAGTTCGGGCTGTTGCGGTAGGCCGTCACGACCGCGGCGCCTTCGGGGGCCTCGGAGGCGAACTCGGGATCGACCTCGCCGTGGGCCGCGACGACGCCTTCGATGATCGCGCTCTTGTACGGCTGGTCGGCAAAGAGGGCGAGCCCTTCGTTGATCGAGTGGACCTCGCGGACGAACGGCTGGTCCTGGGCGATGATCTCGCGCATCGCCTCTTCGATGGCGGGTAGGTCCTCGTCGGAGAAGCGCTTATTCCCGGGCAGTTCGAAGTCGTAGTAGAAGCCGTCCTCGATCGCCGGTCCGATCGCGTAGCGCGCCCCCGGATAGAGCTTGAGAACCGCCTGCGCCATCACATGCGCCGTGGAGTGGCGGATGACGGTGCGACCGGCGTCGACGTCCCCCGTGACGATCCGCACGATCACACCGTCTCGGAGTGGGGTGTCGAGATCGACGAGGACCCCGTCTACCTCGGCGACGACGGCGTCGGAGGCGAGCTTCTTGCCGATCGCCGCGGCGAGGTCGGCTGGCGTCGATCCCGCGGGCAGTTCGCGGGTCGATCCATCCGGGACGGCGACGGTGATCTTCGACGGCTCGCTCGGCACGCTTTCCTCGATTCCGCCCGATCTGGCGCCGGGTAACGGCACCGGCACGATCCTTCACGCGACGGGGCCAGCCTAATGGGTCGGCCCCGGGCGACTTTGGAGGGTTCAGAGCGCCACGCCGAGGAGGGCTGCCGCTTCGGAGGCACCGGATCCCTTGCGGACGGCGCGATCGATCGCCTCCAGCGCGCCGGGGGTGTCGAGGTCGTCGTCGAGGCGCGTCCGCACCTCGCCGAGCGCGGCCCGGCCCGCGCCGGCACGCCGCCAGGAGGAGAGTCGTTCTTCTGCCGTCTTCAGGAGTCCGTCGTCCCAGTCGAGTTCGGCGCGGTAGTGGTGGGCGGCGAGCGCCAGGCGGAGCGCCGCTGGTTCATGGGTGCGGAGCAGGTCCTCGACGAAGACGAGGTTGCCGAGGGACTTCGCCATCTTCTCGCCGCCGAGGCGGATCATGCCGGCGTGCATCCAGTGGCGGACGAAAGTCTCCCCCGTCGCCGCTTCGGATTGGGCGGCCTCGCACTCGTGGTGCGGGAAGACGAGGTCGGTGCCCCCGCCGTGGAGATCGATCGTGAGCCCGAGCTCCCGCATCGCCAGGGCTGAGCACTCGATGTGCCAGCCGGGCCGTCCTGGTCCCCACGGGGACTCCCAGGCCGGTTCGCCAGGCAGCGAGGGCTGCCACAGGGCGAAGTCGAGCGGATCCTTCTTGTGGGGGTCGTCGACGTTGCCACCTCGCTCGGCGGCGAGCGCGAGCATCGCGGCGCGCTCGAGATGGCTGATCTGACCGAAGCGCCCGAACGACGAGACGTCGAAGTAGACCCCGCCGCCGGACTGGTAGGCGTGTCCCGACTCGAGCACCATGCCGATGTAGCCCAGGATGTCCGGGATCGCCGAGGTCGCGCGGGGCTCGGAGTAGCTCGGCAAAACACCGAGGGCGCGCATCTGGTCGTCGAAGCGCGCCGCCTCCTGCGCGGCGAGGTCGAGGTAGTAAACGCCGAGGCTGCGTGCCTTGCGTAGGATGTCGTCGTCTATATCGGTCACGTTGCGCACACAGCGCGTCTCGTGACCGAGATCGCGTAATCTGCGTTGCAAGATGTCGTAGGTGAGATACGTCGCGGCGTGTCCGAGGTGAGCCGCGTCATACGGCGTGATCCCGCAGGTATACATCGTCACGATGCGCCCCGGCTCGAACGGCACGATCTCCCTCCGGGCCGTGTCGTAGAGCCGCATCGTCACCGCTTCGTCCCCTCCTGGCGTGGCGGCAGGCCGGCGAGGTGGAGCGTCGTGTGCGCCCGGTAGCGGACGTTCACGTTGACGAGCACTGCGGTGAGCTCTTCCACCGCGCTCGCGGCCGCGAGCGACCCGGCGCGGACCGCCCGCAGGCCCGGGATCGTCTCGACGAGGCGGGCGGTCGCCTCGCCGGCGCCCTCGTCATCAGCGCAGACGAGGACATCGGCCTCGATTGACCGGTCGAGCTGGCCGAGCCGCCCCGCGGGCAGGTGCTGGAAGGCGGCGGCGACGCGAGCTTGTGGCACGGCGGCCTGAATCGTCGCGGCGATCGAGCCACGAGCCGGGACGAGCGCCTGGAACTCCGGGCCGACCCGGCTGATCGCGTTGGCCATGGACACGACGACACGGCCCGCAAGCGCCGGCGCGAGGCTCACGGCGGTCGGCACGGCAGCGTCCCACACGGTTGCGATAACGACGATCTCGGCTTGGGCGGCTTCCTCGTTCAGCCCGCCCGTGATCTCGAGGTCCAACCCGGGCCACTGGGCCCGGATCTCCTGCGCGGCCGCTCCGGCCCGGGCGGCGTCCCGGGAACCGAGCACGACCGAGCATCCTGCCGCCGCGAGGCGGGCGCCGAGGGCGCGCCCCGCGGGTCCCGTCCCGCCAACGATCCCGACCAGCATGCTCCTACCCTTGCACATCGTCCCGACCGGGCACGTGAGGCGGCGACGGAGCCGGTCGCGTCGAGCGCGGTGCCGAGAAAGAGGAAGTGCCGATCGTCGCTGTTTGCCGCGTCGGCTAGGACGAGGCCAGCTCGCGCAGAGCCGCCAGGGCGCGATCGGCGTGCGCCGACATGCGTGTCTCGCTCTTGATCACCTCGGCGATGCGACGGTCCCGGTCGATCACGAACGTCCAGCGTCTCGTCCCCAGGGCGCTGGGGCGGCGACGAACCCCGTAGGCCCGGGCGACGGCGCCGGCAACGTCGGAGAGCAGCGGAAAGTCAAAGTCGTGCCGCTCGGAGAAACGCCGCTGCGTCGCGACCTCGTCGTGGCTGACCCCGACGCGCACCGCACCGAGAGCGGAGAACTCCGCCCCGAGGTCGCGGAAGCGGCAGCTCTCCGCGGTGCATCCCGGGGTGAGCGCGGCGGGATAGAAGAACAGCACGACCCGACCTGCGGCGAGGAACTCCACCAGGGTGCGCGTCCGCCCCTGCTGGTCCGGGAGCGCGAAATCGGCCGCGAGATCGCCACGACGCACAGACCGAGGATACGGGGCTGGCGCGGCGGTCGTCTCGCCCGCCCCCGACCCTCCGCCTACGATGCGGTCACCTCGCCAACTGCTTTCCAAGGAGGTGCGGTCGTTGAGCAACCTGTCGCCCGGCCAGATCCGGAATGTCGTCCTCATCGGACACGGAGGGACCGGAAAGACGACGCTGACCGAGTCCTTGCTGAACCTCACCGGCGTGCTGGCGCGCAAGGGCCGTGTCGAGGACGGGACGACCGTCTCGGACTTCGAGCCCGAGGAGATCAAGCGGCATATCTCGGTCTCGATGGCCATCGCCCCCCTCACCTGGCAATCCCACAAGGTCAACCTGATCGACACGCCGGGATTCGTCGATTTCATCGGGGAGGTCGAGCTCGCCCTCGACGTCGCCGATCTCGCCGTCCTGGTCGTGAGCGCCGTGGAGGGCGTCGAGGTGCAGACCGAGGCGGTGTGGCGCCTCGCGGCGGAGCGCGGCGTTCCCCGTCTCATCTTCGTCAACAAGCTCGACCGGGAACGCGCCGACTTCTCCCGCACCCTCGACGGCCTCCGGGACGCCTTCGGAGGCGGTATCGCGCCGCTAGAGCTGCCGATTGGTGCCGAGGCGGCCCTCCGGGGGCTGGTCGACCTGCTTGGTGACGAGGCCATCACCTACGACGCCGGCACATCGAGGACCGGCCCGGTGCCGCCGGAGATGGTCGACGCCGCGGCCCGGCTACGGGACGGCCTCATCGAGGGCATAGTCGTCGCCGACGACGGCCTGATGGAACGCTACCTCGAGGGCGACGTGCCAGGCCCAGCCGAACTCGCCGGGGCGCTCGCCGTGGGCGTCGGCGCGGGAGCGGTCTTCCCCGTGCTCTGCGGCTCGGCGACCAACGGCGTCGGCCTGGACCGGCTGCTCGACCTCGTCGTCGCGGTCCTCCCGCGTCGACGGGTGAAAGCCCAGGCGGGCGACCAGTCGGTCGAGGTGACTGACGACGCCTCCTCCCAGCCGCTCGCCCGGGTCTTCAAGACGATCGTCGACCCCTTCGTCGGGCGGATCTCGCTCCTCCAGGTCGTTTCGGGCACCCTGCGGCCGGACATCGTGCTCGTCAACACCCGGACGCGCTCCGACGAACGACTGCACGTTCTCGAGGCGATGCGGGGCAAGGAGGCGGCTCCGGTGTCCGAGGCCGTCGCGGGCGACATCGTCGCGATCCCGAAACTCGCCGAGACGCGCACCGGAGACACCCTGGCGCCGAAGTCTTCGCCGGTCACGGTCGAGTTCCGGCCGGTGACCCCGCCGGCGTTCTCCATCGCGGTCAAACCCCGGACGACGGGCGACGAGGACCGGATGATGACGGGTCTGCACCGCCTGCAGGAGGAGGACCCCTCGTTCGAGGTCCGCCGCGACGACGAGACCCACCAGACCGTGCTCTCCGGGATGGGCGAGACGCACCTCCAGGTGATCTGTGAACGCCTCCACCGGAAGTTCTCCGTCGACCTTGAGACCGAGGAACTGCGCATCCCGTACCGCGAGGCGATCACGAAGCCAGCGGAGGCGGAAGGTCGACACAAAAAGCAAAGCGGAGGGCACGGCCAGTTCGGTGTCGTCCACCTGAAGATCGAGCCCCTCGAGCGGGGCGCCGGCTTCGAGTTTGTCGACAAGATCGTCGGCGGCGCGATTCCCCGCCAGTTCATCCCAGCCGTGGAAAAGGGTGTGCGCCGGGCCATGAACCAGGGCGGGACCTACGGCTATCCCGTCGTCGACACCCGGGTCATCTGCGATGACGGCAAGTTCCACACGGTCGACTCGTCGGAGGCGAGCTTCGAGATGGCGGGAGCCCTGGCGTTCACGCTTGCCTTCGAGCAGGCGGGACCGACGGTGCTCGAGCCGATCGACCGCGTTGAGGTCTTCTGCCCGGCGCGGTTCCAGGGCGACGTGCTCGGCGACCTCAACAGTCGGCGGGGCCGGGTGCTGTCGAGCGCGAGCGACGCCGACGGCTCACAGACGATCGTCGCGCTCTGCCCGGCGAGCGAGCTCGGCCACTACGCCGCGGACCTCCGCTCGCTCACGGGGGGGCGGGGGCGCTTCCGGGCGAGTTTCGACCACTACGCCGAGCTGCCGGCGCACCTCGCCGAGAAACTGGAGAAACGGAAGGTGGCAGCCTCCTAAGAGGCCTCGGTCATCCGATCGCGGTTCCCCGGTCCTTGCTCGTCGAAGCCGGCGAGGAACGCCTCGACCTCCTCGCTTTCAAGCACCGGAGCCCGCTCGCCTGCGTCACTCTTGCCCATCTCGGGTCGCCGGGTCGTGTTGAGTGCCGGTTCGTCGCCGACGATCTCCAGTCCCAGGGCCGCGCCGAGCTGCATGAGGGCGACGATGAATGCCTGTGCTTCCTTGGTCGGCGCGAGATCCTCGGGGACGGGACGATCGATCTTCACGGTGTCGACCGGAAAGCGCCGGAGATTGGCGATGGAGGCGTAGCCCGGGTCGACGGCGGCGAGGCGGACGCCGAGGTCCCGCAGGGCCTGGAGCCGTCGGGGCAGCGTGACGTCGTCCGAGAGCAACGCCGCCTCGGCGATCTCAAGCATCAACAGCGCAGGCGGGAGCGCCGTCGCGCCGAGGATGGACCGGACGTCGTCGAGGAAGGTCGGCCGTTCCAGCTGTCGAGGCGAGACGGCGACCGAGATCGTGAAGCGATGATCGAGGTCGTGCCAGCGCGCGGCTTGTCGGCAAGCTGTCTCGAGAACCCACCGTCCCACAGGGACGATCAGGCCGCAGTTCTCCAGCTCGCTGAGGAACTGCGGCGGCTCGAGGACGCCCCGCGTCGGGTGACGCCAGCGGAGTAGCGCCTCCAGGCCGCAGGCACCGTCTGTCGCGGCCCGCGGCGAGGGTCGATAGACGAGGAAGAACTCCTCGGCCGCGAGGGCTCGACGCAGGCCGAGCTCGAGGTGGCGTCGCTCGCGGACGGCCATCTCCATCTCGGGCTCGAAGACCACGAACTGACGCTTGCCGGCGGTTTTGGCGCGGTAGAGCGCAATGTCGGCGTCACGCAGGAGGTCCTCAGCTGCCGGGCGTTCCCCCGTCGCGATCCCGATGCTCGCCGAGGCTTCGACGAGGTCGTCGCTCTCGGGGATGGACATCGGCGCCCGCACGATCTCGAGGATGCGGTTGGCGAGGGGCTCGACCCCGTCGGCGAGCGAGTCCCCCTCAACGAGCACGATGAACTCGTCGCCGCCGAGACGCCCCACGGTGTCGCTCTCCCGCACCGACGCGGCGATGCGCTTGCTTACGTGGACGAGAACACCGTCGCCGGCCCGGTGCCCGAGCGTGTCGTTGATGTCCTTGAAGTCATCGAGATCGAGGAACAACGCCGCCAAGGGCGTTCGCTCGCGTCGCGAGCGAGCGAGCATGTGCTCGGCGCGATCCATGATGAGCGCCCGATTGGCGAGTCCCGTGAGCGGATCGTGAAGAGCGAGGTAGTGCAGGTCATCGGTGCGGCGAGGGCCGCGATACTCGCGGGCGCGCCACGAGCGTGGGTTGAACCACATCGAGAACGTGATCCTAATCGCCGAACCGCGTCGGCTACGTGAACTTTTTTGGCCAGACGAGCGTCACTCCCCGGTAGATCTCTGTGAGGAAAGCCGTGTCGAACGCGGTGGAGATATCCACACCCGGGGCAACGAGGTGCAGGTGCACGTCCTGGGCGTACTCGGCCTTGATGAGCGAAAGATCGAGCCCGCCGATCGGTTCGGAAGCTGGCGTGCTGTGGATGACGAGGCTCGACTCGACCCGCCAACGGAACCTCCCGACGGGCCGGGTGATGCCGAGCTGCGGTGGAACGAGGTTCTCGCAGTAGGCGACGGCCTGGTCCTGGTGCCTGTAGGCCCACCAGAACCCGGCGATGTCGGCGCGGAGGAAGTCCGCCACCGCTGTCGGGTGAGCCCGGGCGAAGTTGGTGTTGACGACCAGTGCCGCGAACGACGCCGCGACGTCGTATCTTGTCGGGTCCCAGGCCGTGTACTTGTCACCGAGCACGTTCAGCTCGCGGATCTCGTTCGACTTGTAAACCGGCAGAGCCATGATGCGGCCCTGGTCGATGATCACGGGGTTGTAACCGACCTGGACCTGGTTGAGCGAGGCGATGTCCACGCCGAGCTTGGCGAGCATCGCCGAGACCTCGTAAGGAAGAGCACCCTTGATGCCGACGGTCTTGCCATCGAGCTGTTTCAGGCTCGTGATCTTCACGTCGCCCGGCGTGATGAGCTCGGAGATAGCGGTGTGGCCGTAGGTGAGGATCCCCTCGAGGTTGGCTCCCTCCGCCCGCGCGGCGAGGACCTCGCTGTCGGAGCCGAGCGACGTGATCTGGACCCTTCCGGCGCTGACGAGGGCGACATTGTCCGTGCTGAACCCCGGTTGCAGGGCGACGTCGAGGCACATGTCCTTGAAAAAGCCACGACGCGCCGCGACGACGACGTCGGCGATCGAGGCCGCCGGCGCGTAGCTGTAGCTCGTGACGAAGATGATCCTCCCCGCGCGGCGGTTGGCCGCGCATTCCGCCTGAGAGATTCCTTGAAAGGTCACGCCGGTCGATGCCGAAACGGGCAACGGGCGGCTGGTTCTCGTTGGCGCGGCCGCCGCCCCGGCGGAAAGGCCCAGCGAACCCAGGAGGGCGAGGCAGCAGACGGCGAGCATGCCCCGTCCCTTGGGCCTGTGCGCCGTGAACCTGGGCACCACCGATCCCTTCTCTCAGTGTCCCCACAGTCGCAGGGACCATGCGCTCACACAAGCCGGCGAAGGGACTAGACCTCGCCGGGGTCGACTTCGGCCCAGCCGAGCAGCCGGTGGTGGAGGAGCGTCACGATCCCGACGAGCACGACGCCGAGGAAGACGAGGGCGAAGATCGCCGCCCACACGACGTTCGCTTCCTGGTACTGCTGGGCGTTGGCCATGATCCAACCGAGCCCGGCCGAGGAGTCGAAGAACTCGGCGACGACGGCGCCGATGAGGGCGAGGCCGACGCACACTCGCGTCGCGGCGAGCAGGTACGGGAGGCTGTGCGGGACACGCAGGCGGAGGAAGATCTCCGGTTTGCTGGCGTTGACCGACCGCAGGACTTCGAATGTGGCCGGATCGATGGCCCGGAAACCGACCGTCGCATTCGTGAACAGCGGGACGAAGGTGATGAGCGCGGCCATGACGATCTTCGGTTGCGGTCCGAATCCGAGCCAGACGACCAGCGGCGGGGCGAGGGCGAGGATAGGCGTCACCTGGAGCATGACGACGATCGGGGTCAGGGCGCGGTCCATCACCTTGGAGTGCACGACGACGATGGCGGCGAAGATGGCGACACCGAATGCGACGAGGAAACCCCAGAACGCCTCCTGCATCGTGATCCAGGCGTTTCTCGCGAAAAACCCTGGTGCCCGCCAGAGCTCCGCGAAGATGGCGGAGGGCGCGACTAGCTCGGTCGCGCTGATGTGAGTGACGCGCACACCGAACTCCCAGCCGCCGAAAAGGACGAGAAAAGCGACAATCCCGGGGGCCACGCTACGCGTCACTCGACGTGCCCAACGCACCGTCGGCGGACGGAATGGACCGACATCGGTCGTCGCCTCGTCGCGGCCCACGGGCACCCCCTCATCGCGCTCGCTCACGGCCCCCGTCCTTCCCAGCTCGCGCGCAGTGACCTCCGGACGTGGTGGGCGTGGACCGTGAACTCCTCGGAATCCTCCATATCCTCGGTGCGTGGGCGGGCGAGGGTGATCTCCTCGACGGACGCCACCCGGCCGGGGCGGGCCGCCATGGTGATCACTCGGTCCGAAAGGATGACGGCCTCCGAGATCGAGTGCGTGACGAAGACGACCGTCGTCGGCGTCACGCTCCAGACGTCGAGCAATTGGTAGCGCATCGCGTCGCGGGTCATCTCGTCGAGAGCGGCGAAGGGCTCGTCCATGAGGAGGATCGGAGCCCCGAGGGAGAACGCCCGGACGAGGCTCACTCGTTGCTGCATGCCTCCGGAGAGCTCCCGGGGGAAGGACTTGGCGAATGGGGCGAGCCCCACCTGTTCCAGCAGAGCCATTGGATCCCGGGTCCGATCCTCGGGCGTCTTCGTCCGGCAGTCGCGGCGAAAGCGCCGCCCCAGACGTCCGACATCCCGTAACAGCGTCACGTTGCCGATGACGGTTCGCCAGGGCAACAGGGCCGGGGTCTGGGGCACGAGGCCGAAGCATTTGGTGGCACGCGCCTCGTCGGGTGACGCGTCGTCAATCCGGACGCGGCCCGCGTCCGGCGTGATCAACCCGCCGATGATGCGGAGCAGCGTCGACTTGCCGCAGCCGCTCGGCCCGATGACACTGAGGAACTCCCCCGCTCCCACCGAGAGGCTCACGTCGCTCAGCGCGGCGATGGACCGGCCGTTGTGGAAGAAACGCTTGTGCACGTGGTCGACGGAGATACCCGCGCCGGCGGATACGGCGGGAGCGGCGGCGCGCATCGACGTCACTGCGGCGAAGTCCCCCGAGGTGTCCCGTCTTTGTGACACGAAGACTTGTCGAGGTAGGGCGCGAGCAATTTCTCGATGTGTTTGGCCGTCACGTCGACTTCGATATTCACCTCCTGGCCCAGCGACTTCCCGCCGAGGGTGGTGTGCTGCACCGTGTACGGGATCACGGCAACGGAGAAGCTCTCGGCGTCGAGGTCGAAGATCGTGAGGCTGACGCCGTCGACGGCGATGGAGCCCTTCTCGACGCAGTAGCGCATGAGGTCACGCGGGATCCGGACGCGAAGCTCGGGTGCTGGGGCCAAGACTTTCCCGATCGCGTCGACGTGCCCTTCGACCAGATGTCCGGAGAGCCGGTCATTGAGGCGGACGGCACGCTCAAGATTGACGGGATCGCCTATTTTGAGGCTCCCAAGGGTCGTTCGTCGCCGCGTCTCTGGAGAAAGGTCTGTCTCCAACCAGTCCGGTCCGCACTCGACGACGGTCAGGCACGCGCCGCTCACCGCGACGGAGTCGCCGATCTTGAGGCCTTCGACGACGAGGGTGGCCCGCCAGCGATAACGCGCTGCGACCACTCGCTCCAGGCTTCCCAGCTCCTCGACGATTCCGGAGAACATGCGCCTCCCTGTGGCCTCGTCGCCTCGACATCGGTCGAAATCTCGAGCCGTTCACTCGTGACGAGCGACTTTCCACCCGTGCCGGGTGGGCCGTCGGGCAGTCGAAGATTAACCGGCACCGGTCGCTTGCCTGAGACGGGTGGTCACGCGTCGCTGCGAGGACGTAGCGGCGCGCGGCCAAAGATCCAGCCGCGAGACGGCGGCGATCTGGGGACGCATCGGAAATGGCTACGCGGCCGACGGGCGAACGCAGTGGCTCGCGCGCACAAGAATCACGACACTCGAGACCACGAGCCACACGCGGACTTCCAAGAACCCGGGCCACGAGAGCACGAGAGCAGTGATGCACGAGCACTCCGAGCCAGGCCAGCCGGGCTGTCGGCGGAGCTTGGCTGCGGATGCTCGCGGCGGTCGTCACGATGAGGAAGGCAGCGAGGAGGACCGAGCAGGAAGTTTGGGGCGTTGTCGCTGGGCACATTCAGGCTTGGCATGAGCGAGGAGCCGAAGTGTCCAACGGCGTCGGCGAGTGACCAACTGCTTCCGGCGCGCCGGACCCGCGTCACAGCGAGAAGCACCGTTCTCCCGAAGACCCCCAACCATCTCTCGACGCGGGGCGTCATCTTTCCGCCCCTATAGGAACGCCCTAAGTTCCGTGACGACCTTTGCTAGCCCACCGCCAGCCGCGCACGATCCCAGCGCTGCGGGGGCGCGTCAGGAGTCCGGGTCGATGCTGTTCGACACGTGCTTCGGCAAGGACGAGCTCAGTCCTCCCAAGAAGGGGGCCGACCGGATCGCAGGTCGATGTCCCATGGCGTCGTCTCCGAAGCAGCGACTTCCTCCGCGGCGAGCTCGGGAGATCCGCCCTGCGGACGGAACTGCGTCCGGTAGAGCTCGGCGTAGAGGCCCCCTCGTTCGAAGAGCTCGTCGTGGGTCCCCCTCTCGACGATGCGACCCCCGTCGACGACAAGCACGAGATCGGCGTCGCGCACGGTTGAGAGGCGGTGGGCGATAACGAGTGATGTCCTCGCAGAGAGCGCGGTCTTGAGAGCCCGTTGCACCGCGGTTTCCGACTCCGAATCGAGGTGCGCCGTCGCCTCATCGAGAATGACGACGTCGGGTGCCTTGAGGAGCAGGCGTGCGATCGCCATGCGTTGCTTCTCGCCGCCCGAGAGCCGATAGCCGCGGTCCCCGACGAGTGTGTCGAGACCCTCCGGGAGGCTTTCGACAAGTGGGAGGATCTGCGCGCCGGCGAGCGCGGCTCGTAGTTCCTCGTCCGTTGCCTCGGGCTTCGCGTAGAGGAGATTGGCGCGGATCGTGTCGTGGAACATGTGCGCGTCCTGGGTCACCATCCCGATGCTCGCCCGCAGCGAGTCGAGAGTGACGTCGCGTATGTCGAGGCCGTTGACTCGCACGGTCCCGCCGCTCACGTCGTACAAGCGCGCGACGAGATGCGTGATGGTCGTCTTGCCGGAACCGGACGGCCCGATCAGCGCGACGAGTTCACCCGGCTCGGCTCGAAACGTGACGTCGAACAGGACCTGAGAGGGCTCAACGTTCTCGAGCACGGCGACCGACTCGAGGGAGGCGAGGGAGACTTCGGTCGCGCTTGGGTAGCTGAAATCGACGTGATCGAATTCAATGGTTGCCGGGCCGTGCGGCAAGGCGAGGGCGTCCTGCCGTTCGGAGATCATCGGCGCGAGATCGAGCACCTCGAAGACCCGGTCGAACGAGACGAGCGCGGTCATCACGTCAACGTTGATGTTCGAAAGCTGGGTGAGAGGTCCGTAAAGACGGTTCAGATACGCCGTCATCGCGACGAGGGTGCCGAGTTCGATCACCCCGTGGACGACCATCGACCCGCCCCAGCCGTAGACGAGTGCGGTCGCGAGCGAGGCAGTGACGGTGAGCGATATGAAGAAGATCCTGCCGTACATCGCCTGGAGCACGGCAATGTCGCGCACACGCCCGGCGCGCTGGGAAAACAGTTGCTCTTCCTCCCCGGGACGACCGAAGAGCTTGACGAGGAGCGCCCCGGCGACGTTGAAGCGCTCTGCCATGGTCGAGTTCATGTCGGCCGCAAGGACGTAGCCCTCGCGGGTGATGGCCCCGAGCCGGCGGCCCATGTAGCGCGCCGGAATCGCGAACGCCGGCAAAAGGGCCAGGGCAACGAGGGTGATCTGCCAGGACAAGATCAACATCGTCGTGAGCACCATGACAACGCTGAGGACGTTGCCAACGACCGAGGACAAGATGTCTGTCGTCGCCTGCTGCGCGCCGAGCACGTCGTTGTTCAGCCGACTGACGAGGGCGCCGGTCTGAGTGCGAGTGAAGAACGCGAGCGACATTCGTTGAACGTGCGCGTAGACCCGCGTGCGAAGGTCGTAGATCAGACCCTGGCCGACCAGGGACGAGCAGAACTGCTCGCCGAGAGAGAGCCCGGCGTCGAGGACCGCAAGTCCGCCGATTACCAGCGCGAGGACGACGATCAATCGGATGTCCCTGTGCCCGATGCCGGTGTCAATGATCGCCCGGTAGATAAGTGGGACGGCCACTCCTATCGACGCGTCAACGACCGTCAGCAAGAAGAAGACCGTGAGCTTGGCTTTGTACGGCGCGAGACAGCGCAGGATCCGTCGCACGGTCCCCTTCGGGACCTTGCTTCCGACCACGGAGCGGTCCTTGATGAGGGAGTGCAGCGATCCGCCGAAGCCCCGTCCCCCGCCCAGACCCATTCCTGAGCCGCGCATCATTGGCGTCGCCTTTCTCCCTCGTCCCCTGGGGCAAGACAGTCGCGGGAAGCTGCCCACTCGCGTTCGGCGACTGCGTCAAGCGCGGTTAGCAGGCGGAGCAACTCCGCGCTCTGAGCTGGTGCGAGGTCACTGCACATCGCGATAGCGGCCTCGCTTCGGGCCCGGCTGATCTCGTCCAACAGCTGCAACCCGGCGCCAGTCAAGCGCACGAGGACTGAGCGCCGATCGTCGAGATCGATCTCGCGGACGACGAGCCTCTTGGCTTCCAGCCTCGCGATGATGGTTGTCGCCGACCGGGGAACGATTTGGTTTTGCCGCGCGATCTCGGACATGCAAAGAGGCGAACCTGCTCGTCCGACCGTGCGAAGTGCCCGCGCGTCACCGTCGGTGAGTCCGAAAGGTGCCAGGCGTCTCGCCGAGTCCGCCCGTAGCCGCCGCGCGAGGCGCGCGACCAGCTCGCCGATCTGCGCCGCAGCTGTCCCCGAACTCGTCTCGTGGCGATCTTTGCTTGTCGAGGATGCCGTTGTCGTCCCTACGATTGGTCGGCAGAATAATGCTGAGTATCACTCATAATAGAGCTTCCTCCGTGACGCACCGACAGGCGCCGACGAGTTCACGGGGCTTGGCCAGGATCAGCTCGGTAACGCCAGCGTGCTTTTGTCAGCTGGGACGTGGGCGAAATGGGTCAGGGCAACTTACTTGACAACGGCAGGTCGGGCTGTCGTCCGAGTGCCGTCCGCGAGAGGCCAGTTGTTACACTCGGTCTTTGGCGCAGGGTGCCCGTTGCAGCTGGGCTGAGAGATACCTGTTGAACCTGATCTCGTTCGTACGAGCGGAGGGACGTCACGATGCACGCCGAAGTGACCTGGGCAGATGGTCGCGTGCCGGCGGCCTTGCATGAAGTGACCGAGCGGCAACCGCTGATCCACTGCCTCACGAACATCGTTGTCGCGCAATTCACCGCCAATGTACTTCTCGCGGTCGGCGCCTCTCCGGCCATGGTGGAGAACGCCGTCGAATCCGGACCCTTTGCCACGGCGGCCGGCGCGGTCTTGCTGAATCTCGGGACTCTGTCGGCTGAGCGTGAGGTCGCGATGCGCTCAGCCGCGACCGCAGCACACGAGCACGGCCGTCCGTGGGTGTTCGACCCGGTCGCCGTGGGAGCGCTGGCGCACCGCACCTCGTTTGCAGGTGAGCTGCTCGAACTGCGCCCGGTGGTCGTACGAGCGAACGCCTCGGAAGTGTTGAGCCTGGTCGGGTCGGAGGTTGGGGGTCGTGGGGTGGACTCGCTCGCCCCGTCCGAGGCGGCAATCGGCGCCGCCACCCTGCTCGCTCGGGAACGAAACTGTGTCGTCGCCGTGAGTGGCGCGGTCGACTACGTGACCAACGGGAAAGACGTTGTCGCGATCTCTGGGGGAAGCCCGCTTCTGACCCGGATCACCGGAACGGGCTGCGCACTCGGCGCGCTTGTAGCCGCGTTCGTGGCGGTTGAAAACGACGCACTGTTCGCGGCAGCTGCCGCGTCGGCTGTTTTCAAGGTGGCCGCGGAGCATGCAGCGTGTGGGAACCCCGGCCCGGGCACGTTCGCGGTGAACCTCATCGACCAACTGGCCTCCCTAGCGCGCGGAGAAACCAAGAGGCCGCTGTGAACCGCAAACTCGACCCGACGTTGTATCTCGTCGCGGATGGCGAGGCCTGTAGCGGTCGTGGCCTGCTCGAGATCGTGCGGGCAGCGGTCGCTGGAGGCGTGACGGCGGTGCAGTTCCGCGATCACCGCGCGACGACTCGTGGACTCTGCCAGGCGACGGCTGAACTTTGTGAGCTTCTCTCTGGAACGGGAGTGCCCCTGATCGTGAACGACCGGCTGGACGTGGCGCTCGCAACGGGTGCCGACGGGGTACACCTGGGGCAGTCGGATCTTCCCGTCGTCGCTGCGCGCGAGATTGCCGGTCCTGAGCTCGTCATTGGGTGGTCGGTCACGAACTTCGCGGAGGCAGAGCTTGCAGCTGCACTACCCCCGGGAACAGTCGACTATCTCGGCGTTGGGCCGATCTACCCGACCCCGACGAAAAGCGATGCCGCCCCGCCGATCGGGGTGGCGGGTCTGCGCGCAATCTGCGCCTTCTCGTCGTTGCCGTGTGTTGCTATCGGCGGGATCAACGCGGATCACGTTGCCGAGATCGTCGCCGAAGGAGTTGCAGGGATCGCGGTGGTGGCGGCAATTTGCTCCGCCGAAGATCCCTGTGCTGCTGCGGCCGAACTGCTTCGCCGGGCTGAGCACTGATCACAACGCCTCGATGCGCGTGAGGCAGTCGATGTGCGTCACGGCGGTCTCGCGACGGGGGGTGTTTGATCACGGGCATTTGCCTCCCCCGAAAGTGATGCAAGTCTCGTCCACCAGCGTGGCGATGTACGAAACAACCCAGAGAATTCTTCTGGTCTGCTGCCCCACACAATGTGGAAGACGCGGAGCCTGCCGAGTAACCGCTCCGCTCCCGGGGTTCATGACTGAAACAGCGGCACCCCTCGGCGAGCGTTCTGTCCCGGGGCAGAACAAATCCGAGCGAGACCGTTGAATGAGAAGGTGATTCCTTACTGCGAGCAAGGCACCGCGTCGCTACCTTATAGTTTCACCGTGGCATTGAACACACCCGCGGTCGACGCAATCAAAGACGTGAGAGGGGAATCGAGCCAGATGTCGGTTGGTGATAATGGTGATATCGCCGAACGGTTTAAATTGACGATTGTCGTTCCTGTATTCAACGAAGAGCGAACAATCCGCTCGGTTCTTAATGCCCTGAAACTCCAACCTGTCCCCGGTGACGTAGAGATCATCGTCGTTGATGACGGCTCGACTGACCAAACGCCCGAGATCATCTTTAACATGCCTCACGTGCGGATCCGCCACGAAATGAACCTCGGTAAGGGCGCTGCAATCCTGACAGGGATTGAGCGCGCGACAGGAAGCCACCTGCTTGTCTTCGATGCGGATTCGGAGTACGACCCAGCCGATATACCGAGTCTGGTCGTGCCGGTCGCTGCTGGTCGTGCCGAAGTCGTCTATGGCGTGCGGGTGCGCGGCGCGCGGACGAATTTCCCGTCTCTTGCGTATGCTATAGGCAATCGCCTGATGACAGAGTTCGCCAACATTGTCTACGGGTCGGCGATTTCCGACCTTCACACATGTCTGAAACTTCTCCCGTTGCCGCTGCTGCGCAAAATGCAATTGAAGGAGCGTGGATTTGGACTCGATACGGAAATAAGCGCCGAAATGCTCCGGCTCGGTTTCCGGCCTTACGAGATCCCGGCCTCCTACGTGGGGCGAAGCCGAGAGGAGGGCAAGAAAATCCGCCTGAGGGACGCCCTTCGCTGCGTTCTGGTGTTGTTGAAGGTTCGGATGCGCGGAAGAACCCGGTATGGAGCGAGGGACCACTCGTTGGCCCCTCGTGTCGTGCCGGCTCCATGGAGCCCCGAAAGGAGGCGCGCGGATTGGTCTTCAGAGAGAAGGCGAGTCCAGCTGTGAGGGGTCGCTTCGCGCCCGTTGATGGCTAGATCCGATGGCCTTATCTCCGTCGCGATGGTGAGCGACGCCCTTTACCCTTATCACCGCGGAGGCAAGGAAACCCGGCACCACGAACTGCTGTCGCGGCTCCACGGTGTTCTCAACTTCACGCTGTACACGATGCACTGGTGGCCAGAGCGACAGCGGACACGTTGGGAAGAAGGCATTGAATGTCGAGCTATCTGTCCACTGTTCCCGCTGTATCGAGCGGGCCGGCGTTCTCTGCTGGAAGCGATCGCGTTTTCTCTCGCGTGCCTCCGACTTCTCGGAAGGCACTTCGACGTCGTGGCGACGGATCAGGTCCCTCATCTCCAGCTTCTCACCCTCCGCCTGGTAACCAAGGTCAAGCGACGTCCGCTCGTGGTCACGTGGTACGAGGTCTGGGGTCGGGAGTACTGGACAACGTATCTCGGGCGCTTTGCGGGAGTCATCGCCTGGTGGGTTGAGCGTCGAACAATGGGATTGCCCGATCAGATCCTGGCGGTGTCGGCGGGGACCGCTGACAGATTGCGTTTGCAAGTGGGCGATGACGTGCCCATCCGGGTAATTCCGCCCGCGATCGATTTGAACCTCATTGCTGAAGTTGCTCCGGCGGGGCCAGACGGCGCGTCAGAGTTGCTCTTCGTCGGCAGGCTTCTTAAGCACAAGGGCGTGCACTTGCTCATCGACTCCCTGACCAGGCTTCGATCCGTGCGGCCAGTGCGTCTGCTCGTCGTGGGCTCTGGTCCCGAGCGGGCCAACTTGGAGAAACAGGCTTTCGAGAAGGGCGTTGGCGCGCTTGTTCGCTTCCGGGCGGATGTCACGGACGCCAGGGAGATCTACGCGCTCATGAAGGCCGCGCGAGTTTTCGTGTGCCCTTCGGTCCGGGAGGGATTCGGGATCGCGCTCCTCGAGGCGCTCGCGTGCGGCACCGCGGTCGTCACGACGTCCCATCCCGACAACTATGGTCGTGAACTCGTCGCTCGCTCAGACCGGGGGTATCTGGCAGAGCCCACGGTCGAGGCGATTACCGCTGCTATCGAAGCAGCTCTGGCAGACGGACCCTTTGCGGACAGACCGACCGAACCGTGGCTCAGGGAGTTCGATTGGACGCGCGTCGCCGAAAAGTACTTCGAAGCACTTGTAGATTCGGTTGCTCCTCGAGCACGTCCGCGGTCACCTTCCACGACGGCCGACGCCTAGCGTGTTCCCTGCATAGGTTTGGAGCTGCCGGTTCTAATGTCGAAACAACCCGTAAGGGAGAAAACAAAGCTCGTGACGAACCCGGACCCGATGGTCATCGGTTCAGCGAGCGTGACGTTTGTCGTCATTGCCTACAACGAAGCGGACGGGATTGCAGACTGTCTGAGGTCGATCGCGGCCCAGCAGGGGCTCTCGAAGTACGAGATCGTTGTCGTGGATGACTGTTCCAACGACGCGACTCCGTTCGTGCTCGCACAATTGGCGAAGGAGATCCCCGAGCTGCGGGTGATTCGACATGACACCAACCTCGGTCGCGGGGCAGCCCGAGCAACCGGCGTGCGCGAGGCGCGCGGTGAGCTCTTGGCGATGGTTGACGCCGACATCCTGCTTCCCGCAGATTGGTTTGCTCGATGCCTAATAGGACTTGAGAGGTCCGACGTCGTAAGCGGCACGGCAGTTCCGGATGGCGACGTCGGCTTCCTGGCCAGGCGATTCGGCTTGAAGCCCAAGCTTGTTCCCAGCTCGACTCGCACTACGGGTAACAATGCCTTATTTCGCCGGATGGTTTTTGATCGAATTGCCTACGAGGAAGATCTGCGCGAGGGGGAAGATGTCGCTCTGGACCATCAAATGGATGAAGCTGGAATCGGGCGCGAGGTCGTACCCCATCTGCGTGTGGAGCACCGCGAGAACAAGACGTTCTCACGAGAGCTTCGGTGGCTCTTCCAGAGCGGCCTGGGTGCTTCTCGTCAGCTCGAACGGTACCGGAAGGTGCGCGGACCGGACATCGCCTTCGGACTGACCCTTCTGAGCTGGCTTGTGTCGTGTCTGGCATGGCGCGGGCGAGCCAGACGCCTTGGTGCCGCGCTTCCGCTTTGTTGTCTGGTGGCAATGTCCTTCGCGCATGTTGCGACGAGATTTGAATACCGGCGAGATGGCCTGCGCTATCTCGGTGCCGTGACGGCTGACTCGGCGCTGCTGTCTTCGTACTTTCTCGGTCGGCTCGTCGGACACTTCCGACTCCGATTCGTCAATCGCGCACCATGACCGGCGCCGTCAAGCACATCCCGTCTCCATCCCGATCACGGCAGGGCCGTTTCGCGGCGCGGCGCCGCTCTGCCAGGAACCTCCGCGATTCCTTGACGCGGCCTTACTCCTCTGGGACGGAGTCGCGCACGACCTCGATGCCGAGCAGCGATTCATAGAGCCGGCGCACCGACGCGGCAACTCCCTGTGGTGATACAGCATCTGCTTCGTTTCGGGCTTTGGTCCCGTTGCTCCTATCGCCCGGAATCGTGACAACCCGTGACCGGTTCCGATTCGAGTGCGCCAGAAGCTCATCCCTCCGCCCTGATGAAGCGACTACCAGGACATCCGCGAACCATGGCACCTCGCGAATCTCGCCTCGGTCCCACGCCACCACCCGGAGTCCGCTCCAACGAGCGAGCCTGAGAACCGTAACCCAGCGACGAGCAGCTTGAACCTCATTGAGTGTCGCGACATTGCGGAGATCGACAATGCGAACTCCACGAAGCCGGCGCCACACGAGCCGAAGTCCCAAGCACCGGCTTGCCGCCTTGAGGATCTCGGTTCGAACCCCGAATTCCGCGAGCTGCTCGCGTGAGGGCGAGAACCGAGCATCATTCTGGTCCGAGGTGATGAACACCACGCGAACCTTCTGATCCATAACGACAGCGGCCAAACCCTGAAAGAAGCTCACCGACCGGACCAATTTCACACGGAGGAAGGTCCCGGGAGTGCCGGTTCGAAGGGCACGATAGACCGGCAAAACAAGCAAGCCTGTCCAGACAACAGGTATCCACCATGAAACTGGACCGAGCGCCAACGAGATCGGAAACCCAACGAGCCACGCTGGATACGCGAGAAGATCCGGCCACATAGCAAATTGCTCCGGGATCCGATTCGGGTGCGTCACGAAGAGCATCGCCGTGCCTTGGCCGTAGTGCCGACCACGAATCACCTCGCGTGCGGAATCACCCCACCGCATCGACATCCTGGCTCTCGCTGCGCAAACGACGCGCAGATGCGCGTCCTGCATTCGCCAGCCGAATTCTGTGTCTTCGCCGTACGCGAAACGCTCGTCAAAGGGCCCAATCGTGTTGAAGACGGAACGCTTAACCGCCATATTGGCGGTCACGGTGATACGAATCGGCGCTCCATCGGGGAGTTCATTGATCGTGCCCATGAACGGTGAATCGAGGCTAAAGATCGGTCCGCACGTCGCATCGGCTTGTCCTGCGGTGAGGGGCGTGATCAACTCGGAGAGCCAATCCCCCATCGGCACTCCCCCTGAGTCGCAGAACGCAATGATTTCGGCCCGCGCGGCATTTACGCCAACGTTGCGCTGATGGGCGATCGTAACCGTCACCCCGAGGGGCCCGACGAAGTCAATCCAGCGAACCCACGGATGTGAAACGCGGATGTTGTTGAGGCGTTTGCGCGATGCATCAACCACGATGCATTCGCCTTCGTTTTCGTCGACGTGTCGTCGCAAGGTGGCCAGCGTCTCTGCCAGCTGCGGCTCGTCCTTGGAAACGATGACGACACTGACTCGCGGCGTGTCAGTCATCGACTCCGACCGGCTTACTGTGCACCTGAGGAGTCTTCATACTCAGATACCTCATCGTCCTGAATCAAGTGGAGGCCCAGAAGGCTGACTCAAGCCGATCTTCTGCGCTCGCAGCCTGCGAGCTCCAGCAAATAACACGCTGGCGCCGACCATGTTGACCGTGTTCGCCGTAAATGGCGCCATCGTGTCGACCAGTGGTATTCGCAGCACCAATTGAAAAAGGACCAACTCTAGGGGGCGACTTGGAGCGCTCGCTCGTAAACGGCCTTCGTTGCCACAGCGACATCGTGCCATGTCCATGCGGTTGTCCACTCATATGCCGCGGCTACCCGGGCCGCGGTCTCTTTGGGCGAAGCCCGCAGGGCGGCTGCGAGTTCGTCGCGAAGCCCCGTTGCTGCTGAGTGGTCATACCGGAACACCGCCGCGGCGGGCACATCACGGAGCTCCGGGAGGTCAGGAACTAGCACCGGCACGCGTCGTGACATCGCGACGCGCAACGAAGTCGAGTTCGTGATCCAGCGGAATGGGATCGCGACAAGGTCAGCAGCAGAGAGAAGCACGTTTAGTTCCTCATCGGGGAAAACCCCGTTATCCCAGCGAGCGTCACGTCCTTGTCGATTCAGACGGCGGACGAGGTCGTCGAGCTTCATCGCGTATTCCGAGTCGCGGGCTTTGCCGAGCAGACGGAGGCAAAGCTCGGTAGTAGAGGGAAGCTCGAGAATCGCCTCGAGTAGCAGGTCTACGCCCTTATAGGGGTCAAGGTGCCCGAACATTGCGACCAACGGCGTGGCCGTTGGTACGCCGAGCTGTTTCCGGGCGTCTTCTCGGGGTGGAGCAGTTCCGAGCGCCGGTGCGCCTTCGGGGATGACCTCGATCAGCTTGGGATCGACTCCAAAGAACTCAGAGAGACAACGCTTGGCGTCTTCGGTAATCGTGATCACCACCCGTGAGCGCCGGAGTAGTGGGCGGCGCCCGGCTCTGTCGTCATCAAAAGCAGGGGCCAGCGGGAGGGGTTCATGTGAGGTGTAAACAATTCGGAATCCGATCGCGTTGGCAAACCACAGCATAAAGGCGAACCACCAACGGGGCACCTTATTCACTAACGGCAATCGTCGTGTCCACCACCACGAGAACTTGTAAACCCAGTGCAGGTGAATGAGATTGAACCCTCGGAGCCGACAGACCACCAACTCAAACGGGGAAAGGAGGGTGTTCAAGGTCTGGCTTGGCGTCCATGCTGTTGCGAGCCAATCGGAATCAACGCCGATTTCGTGCAGTGCTTTCCGCAGCTGAGGCAGGTAGGGGTTCTCCTCGTTCTGTGGCGTCATTAGGACCTTGGGGATTCGGGAGCGAGTCACAGGGCGTCGGCCCTTGCGCGCGACCCTGTCGATCCGGCATGGCATGGTCCCATTGGTCTTGAACTCCGCACTGGCAATTCCCGGCTTCGGCTAGGGCGCCCAGATCTGACGGCTCACAGGCGTTGGCCATGGACGTTTTCGTCCAACTGAGGCATTTTTCTCTCTGGCCACGAAATCGTAGTCAACGTTTCGAATCGGCACGTATGTTCAACGGGCGTTGGCGAATCTAGGGTCACAGCACATCCGAGGGGGCGAGTGTGTTGTCGACGAGTGCCAAAGCTCTGGTTCGAATGGGAACATCGTCGGGTACATGACATCTCCTCGTGACGAGACCACGGTACGAAACGCCACGCGAAAAAGGGCCCCGCCGACGGCTGTTGCGGCAGCGATGCTCGGCCAGGCCGCGAGCCTACGGGATGTTCATCTTCACCCGCGGTCCGGTGTGCAATCGTTGCCGATCGTCAGCGTTGGGAAACTCATCCTGTTCGGATGAGCTGACGATGCGTGGCAAAGGTGGTTCTTAAAGGAGGGTCGGCGTAGGCGGCTGTCCATACTTCATCGCATTGCTTTGACGTCGCCCCATTGCTTCTAAGATTCAAGAAAGTTGCGGCCCTTCATGCGGAGACGGATGAATTATGCCGACTATCGCCGTCGTAATGGCAACCTTCAACGGTGAGGCTTGGCTTAACGATCAGTTAGCGAGCATTGCTCAACAAACTCGGCTTCCCGATCGGCTGGTCATCTCCGACGATGGATCCACCGACAATACGGTCGAACTCGCCAAAGACTTCGCACGGGGCGCGCCCTTCGAGGTCGTCTTGCTTGAAGGCCCACACGCCGGCATCGCGGAGAACTTCTGGTACGCGGCGCGACATGCCCACACCTCAGTCATCGCTTGGTGTGACCAGGACGATGTCTGGTTCCCGCAGAAGTTAGAGCTATGCGAAAGTCTGATGGAGACGAACAACGTACCCTACGTAACCCATTCCGCTCTCGTCACTGATGCCGCTCTCGTACCGCGGGACCAGCTGTTTCCTCGTTACCGGAAAACTCGCGTAGTCCAGGCGCTTGCAGGAGATCCGTGGTGGTGCGCGCCTGGGTTTACGACGCTCTTTCGCGCGGAGCTCCTGCAACTCGCACGGTGGGATGATCGGCCCGTCTTACAGATGGGCTCGCGCTTGGGTCACGATAATGTCATCGCGTTACTCGCGTTCGCGACAGGTCCACGCCTGGAAATAAGCGATGTAATGGCGAACTACCGACAGCACGAGTCGAATAAGGCCGGAGCTCCCAAGAAGATCGGCGTCCTTGAGAAATCCCGGTTTGCGCTTGCTCTCCCGTCAACCGCTCATTCCGATCGAGCCGAAATCGCCAGTGTCTATGCGGAGTTCATTGCCATGTGCGACCCCCTCAATACGGAGGCGATCGACTACTTCTCCGTTCTTCAGGCGCGTTCCCTGCGGCGGGCCAAGATCCAACAGTCCCCAGGCCGTCTGAGCGGGGCGTGCAATCTTCTGGTTGCGCTTGCACAAGGCGATTTCGGTCGTAAGTCGCGCGGTCGCTTCGGTGTACGCGCGCTCGCACGCGACTTGATGGCACTCGGCCTCGGCGCGCATCGTTACCGGCGCTCGTCTCAGAAGAGAGTCTCACCAGGGTCCCCGTCGGACTGAGGGAACCATATTCGCCGTCAATGATGCGAACGCATTTGGGTTCATGATCCCGCTCGGATTCGCATTTGAGCGCGTCGCTTGGACCTCTGGATAATTCGCCGATATGCGGCGCGGATCAGCGTCTCGGCACGGCTCGCCCACACCGCACCGCCCCCTACCCCGTAGGAAGCGTTTGCAAGTTTGAATTTATACGGGTCTTGCCCTGCACCGAGGTCGATTCGAGTTACCCCTTGATTCCCGGCGTGCTCAGCAAGGCTTAGCCACATTATCGTCCCGGGTGAGAACCGACTGAGACTCGCATCGAAGGCACAGAACCACCCGCAGAGCGCCTGTGGTCCCATTATCCCGAGCAATAGCGCGATCGGGAGTTCATCCGCGAAGACGCCGCTTAGTCGACCTGCACAATCCCTGTTCTCCGACATCGTGACGTCTTCCACAATCCGCAAGGCGCTTGAATCTGACAACAATCTCTGCACCCCGTAATGCCTGGATGACTCCCAGTCGATGAGCTGCGGGAGATATTTCAATCCTGGGGAGCACCATTTATACGACAATGGGCCGGCCACCCGCTCGAGATTCCGACGTTTACGGGTGGTCTTCGTGACGAGGGATCGGCTTAAACTCTCAACGTATGATTTATATCCGTCGGCGAGGCTGATCACTTGGCATTGCACCGCCGTCTCAGGATAATGGTATGGGACAAGAACGCCTTGCTGTTGAGGGGCCGCCTGGAAGCGCCATCCTCTCAGGCCCGCGGCCCTCACGACCGAGCGCGGATCGAACGCTGTCCCGGAGCCGATGAACCCGTGGAGATTGTTCATGGGCCAGCCGATTGGCATGCCGATGTTGTTCGAGTGAATCTCGTAGGGAAGGAACGCCGCGATCTGGCCGTCCTCCTCGACCACGGCAACGCGGGCATTTGGCCGAGCTCGCCCGACGATTTGTGTGAAGGTGAAGGAGAAGAACGGGTTGAGCGTGATAGGTGACAGTTCTTGGAAGTTGGCCCACAGTGCGCCCTCGGCGGGCCCAAGCTGGTCCGGTCGGACGACGCTGACGTGCACGGCAGTACCTCTCAATTCAGGTGATATACCTCGCTGAAATATGCCGCAATAGCCATCGGGGCACTACGACCATGATGTGACCGTCTCCAGCACCAGTATCAGCATCTATACCTGAGGTTAGCAGCCTCTATCGGGGGAACTCGGGGGCCTCCGTCGTCATGGCACTGGGGAATCGTGAGCCCGCGAAAGTGCCTCGGCCGCGGTTTGCCCTATCACGAATCGGAGCAGCTCTGCCCTTCCTGGTGAGCGTGCATCTCCTGGCGGATAGACAAATCCGAGACCGTTGGCGATCCAGCACGTCGTGCAGCCTTGCGGTGCCTCCGACGCCACGCACCCGACCTCGGATCAACGCTCCTCAATCTGCCCTCGTCCTCCGACGATGCAACTTCCAAGCGTGACGCAAACGAGCGATGATCTTGTCCGCGATGCCGGACTCTGTGACGACTCCAGCCGGGCACTCGGCCGACCTTCCTGATTTTCGAGACTTCGTCAGGCCGCGACGCCGCATCTTCATCAGCACGTCCTCACTCTTCGCGTCGAATGTGCTCATCGCGGCTCTCGGTGCCGTGGCCCTCAGGCTGATGACCCATCGGCTAGGTCCCGATAGTTACGGAATCTTTGTTGCAGCCGGAACATTCGTCTCTGCGTGGGAGCTTCTGACCGACCTAGGTGTGAATGCCCTCACGGGACGTGAGATCGCGCGCAGCCCGAAGGATGCGGGGCAGATTCTCAGCTTCAACCTCGGTCTCCGGCTTTCCCTGAGCGCCTTGCTGATCCCGGTCGTCTGGGTGGTCGGAGATCTCGTGTATCGGAGTTCGCCCGGAAACGTCCGTTTTGGCGTTGTGATCGTCGCCATCACAGTTCCCTTTGACGCTATCCGGGCTGTATCGCTCGGCTACTACGTGGCCAGCATCGCGAATCACTGGGTAGCAGCGATCAATCTGCTTCAACAGGTTCTGTGGGTAACTGCGTTGGCAACGGCTCTCGCCTTGGGCGCCGGCGTCAGGGGATGCTTCTGCGCCTATCTCGGATCGATGGTTGTCCTTGCCACCGTCGCATACCTAGTCGTCAGGCAACAGGTTCCTTTTCGTCCGCGGTTCGGCTTCGGAGACTGGGCCAAGATCATCCGTCAGTCCATCAGTATCGGTGTGATCCAGATCGTCAGCGTTGTGTACCTCAGGGCGGGCGTTGTCATGCTCAGCCTGATGACTTCCGTCTACCAAGTGGCCATATACGGAGTCGCCTACTCCATCGTCGGGTTCTTTGTCCTCATTCCGGCAGCCTTTATGACAAGCCTCCTGCCCCTCATGACCCGGAGCCGGACAGAGGACTTGAAACACCTCATCGACTGGGCAGTGTCCTATATGGCTGCGGTCAGCTGCCTTATCGTGGCGGGCACCATCTGCATTGGCACTCAGGTCATTCGACTTCTCGCGGGGAGCAAATTCGCGGGCTCCGCAGTTCCGCTGTCCATTCTCGCGTTCTCGATCATCTTTACCGCATTCAACAACATCTTTGGATTCGCGAGCTTCGCCCGCGACCGTCATCACAAGTTGGTGTACATCAATCTTGGTACCCTCGTCCTCAACGTCGTTCTCAACGTCCTTACCATCCCTCGTTGGAAGGTCACCGGCGTTGCATGCAGCACCGTGATCTCGGAAGCATTCGCGCTCGTTGGCACGTACCTCCTATTCCGCTACGCCGTTGGCGTGCGGGCGGCACTCGCGCGACCGCTCCTTCGTCCGCTGGCCGCTGCCGGGACGGCCGTCGCCGTGTTTCGCTTCTGGCTCTGGTCACCCCACGCGGACGCGCTGCTGACCATCGTGTTGGGCGCCGGCGTCACGGGGCTTTTCCTCGCGGTATTGGGACTCTTGCGAGGCCTTCCCCCAGATCTGCGTGTGGCCAGTCGACGAGCGATCAACGTTGTGTTGGGCCACGAGCGCTAGGGGATTGCGCCGCGAACAAGGTCCCGGCTGACTCCGATGCGAGTGCGACCAGAACTTGACGCGCCTGGTCTTTTCGTTAACCGCTCCTGATTTTCGCGAGCAAACCCTCGACGAATCCGAGTTCTCCGGCAAGGTCCTCGATCAAGCGCACGTAGGGATACAGCATCGGTTCCGCGGTCGATGTTTCCTGACACCGACGAAACCACCCTCGATACAAAAGGAGCGGCAACAACGCGAGGGCGAAGGTGCCGAGTTTGAACCGCCACGCAAACAAAGGGGCCAGCAGCCCCGCAATGAGAAGCGGGATCGGTTGGACGGTCGGAATACCTCCTTCTCGCGCGTACCTCTCCCCATGGGACCGCCCGTAGGCTCGAGCACGTCGCAGGGAATCCCCTAGATTCGGACGAAAATCATGAGGCATTTCCATATCCGGCACGAATTGCACCGTCTCGGGCCCGTGTGCGTCCTGGAGACGCCTGCAGACCTCCTCTTCCTCGCCGCCGAAGTGAATCTTCGGATCGAACCCCCCGACTTCCCGCAAGGCAGACAACCGGACCGACATGTTGGCACCCGCCGTGCTGCGAACGGCGCGTCGACCAGTTCCGTGCGGGCACGGGAGTAGGGCCCGACGAAGCCGTGAGGCGAACCCGGGGTTCCGATCGCCCTCAAGTTCCAGCGCCCGAAGCGGTTCCCGGAATTCGACGTAACGTCGATTGAAGGAGTCGACGGCAAGAGGCCGCACGCTCCCTCCAATGACGGTCACTTCGCGAGGCGCCTGCCGCCATTCGTCGGCAAGCCGTTGGACCCAATCCGGTGAAGGAACGCAGTCGTCGTCCACCATCGCGAGGATCACACCCCGGGCCATCTTCGTGGCCTGTTGGAGAGCGGAGCCGCGCCCGAGGTTCTCGTCGAGCCGAATCACGGTTGCCCCGGCTTGCGCCGCGATGGCAGCCGTATCGTCACTGGAACCATCGTCGACGACGATGACTTCAAAAGGCGTCGAGTGAACCTGTTGATTCAGTGCCTTGAGCGCTGCTCCGATCCTGTCCGCTCCGTTGAACGAGCAGACCGCGACAGTGATCACCGGAGCGGCGGGAACATCGTCAGGTGTCCCACCGCCATGTCGTTGATCGATCGATTCGATCACGGCATCACCCCTTCTCCGCGGCACCTCGGGACGTTCGCGGCCACGCAGCAGAAACTCTGCGCTTCACGACGGATCCGGGCCATAGACGACGTCACTCCTCGAGGCATAGAGAACGGAACGGGTACGTCCGAAGTAACGGCTGGGGAAGACGAAGGATCCCGAAAGGTCGCCGATTGTCGCCCGCGCCGTATGATCCGTAACGTTCGTGGTCGTCGCCAGGACCCAGGCGCTGTTGTCGACGATGACCGGGTCAACCGTCTCGACGAAGTTCTTGCGGTACGCGCCACCGAAATCGTCGAGGGCTAG
>Ga0187771_10000037_pt1 | contig 54197 bp, 44 predicted proteins | sample 0116_SJ02_MP15_1_FD_133139 | JGI IMG/M metagenome (GOLD analysis project Ga0187771, IMG submission 133139) | Tropical peat soil microbial communities from peatlands in Department of Meta, Colombia - 0116_SJ02_MP15_10_MG | ecosystem: Environmental > Terrestrial > Soil > Wetlands > Peat | place...
CGCCTTTTGGAAGGCCGCCTCCGCCTTTTCAAAATCCTCTTGGCCCATGTACAGTTTACCGAGCAACGTGTAGTACGCGCTGTTGTTGGGCGCCTTGGCAATCTGCTCGTTGACGCGCTCGATGGCTTTGGCGGTTTGCTTTCGGTGTTGGTAAATTGCCGCCAAGCCGTCCAGTGCCGTAAAGAAATTGGGATCGCGAGCCAGCGCCTGCTCGTAAAGGTCCTCTGCTTCTTTGTACCGTCCCTTGGCATCGCGCAATCCCCCCAGGCGCAGATAACCGTTCGGGTTCTGGGGCTCCAGCTCGATGGCCTTCTTGAAGTCGGTTTCGGCCGCCGGGAATTCATTTCGAGCGACCTCGGTGATGCCCCGGTAAAGGTAGCCGCTGGCCGAGCGAGGCCGCAAGCTGATCAAGGCCTCGGCGCACTTGCCGAGTGTTTCCATGTCCAGGTTCCGCAGGGCGACGGCGGCGAGGGCCGTTTGCCCTTCGACCATGTTGGGCCGAAGCCGGACCGCTTCGCGCAATTCGCTTTCCGCCTGTTGCAAGTTGCCCAGCGCGTCATAGCTGAGACCCAGGTTGTAGTGCGCCGCGACATTACTGGCGTCTTGCTTCCGGGCCGACTCGAGGGCCTGGATGGCGTCCCGCGGGCGCCCCTGGCGAAGCAACAATTGTCCCTGGATGATCAATCCGTCCACATCTTTGGGGTTCTGCTTTAAGACCTCGTCATTGAGTCTCTTGGCCTCGTCCAGGTGATTGCTCGTGACAAGAAGTTGGATGTAATTCTTCTTGACCCGCAGGTCCTTGGGATGTTCTTTGTAGAGGGCTGCGTATTCGTTCAGCCCCTTGTCGAGCTGGCCAGTGAGCACATAAAAGTCTCCGAGTAATCGGTAGGCTGCAGGATTGGCGCTTAAGGCTTGCTTCGCTTCTTTGAACACCTGCTCGGCCTTGTCCTTTTGTCCTCTGGCAATGAAGTAGCGCCCGAGAATCGCGCGCGGTTCGGGATTGTCAGGTTCCAATTCGACTGCGTGGCGGAATTGCTGCTCTGCCTCGTCCCAGCGTTGCTGCTGAGCGTAGTAGTTGCCGAGAGCAATGACCGGCTGGGCGGACTTGGGGTCCAGTTCGATCGCTTTTTTGTAGCTCTCCTCCGCCTGGGCGGCTTGGCTGGCGTTGACTTGCAAGGCAGCCAAATTCATATACGACTTAGACCGGTCAGGAGCCAGACGAATGGCCGTCCGGATTTCCTCCAAGGACTCCTTGGTTTTTCCCTCCGCCGCGTAGGTATCGGCCAGCAGAAGGTGGGCATCGGGGTTGTTCGGTTGCGCGGCCAAGACGAGTTGAGCGTGATCTTCCGCCTGCTTGAGCTGGCGCCCGACAAGGAGCAGGCTGCCCAAATCCAGCTGGGCCTTCCAGTGATGGGGGTCAAGGTCCACGGTCCTGTTAAGCTCTGCGGCCGCCCCGTTGAGAATGCCCAACTTCAAATAGCACTGAGCAAGCTGGTAATGTGCTTCTACATAGTGGGGGTCGGTTTTGATGGCATTCTGAAACTGGATGGCGGCCTCCCGGTATTTGGCCTTCTGGAAATACTGCGTGCCGCTCGCAAAGTACTTCTGCTTAATCACGTTGGGATCGCGTGAGCAACCGGCCAGGAGACTGCAGGCCAAGACCCCGCCCAAGAACTTAACGCGCCAGGATGAGCTCCTCATATCAACCCTTCCCTTCAGGGAGAAGACTTTATCATAGAGAGAGGATGCATTAACACAGAGAGGCGCAAAGGCTTCGCGCAAAGGGCACGGGGAAGAGAGCCACATATGAGGTGCCGGCTTCCAGGCACCGAGACTTCCTCTGGAAGCCTATCCCTCCCTTTGGGCCCTCTACGCGTAACCCTTCTAACCCGCCGCCAGTTCGGAAAGTGCCTTTCGGACACCCTCCGCTTCGCCGAAGTTGGGATCGAGCTTAAGGACGCGCTCGAGATGCTCCTTGGCACGCGGTGCGTCGTTTACCTTCTGGTAGGCTAGACCGAGATGATAATGGAGGGTGGGATTGGAGGGCATTTGCTTAACGGCTTCCTCCAGCAAATCGATCGCCAGCCGGTAGGTGCCCTTCTGATAATAGGCCCAAGCCAGGGTATCGGCTGAATGGGGAGAGTCCGGCATGCCGCGCCGGGCCACTTGCGCATAACTGAGCGCAACGTCGCTGTTCCCACCGTGTTCGAGCAACAGGTAAGCCAGGTTATTGGCGGCCAGGGGGTAATCCGGCTGAGCCTGCAGGGCCCTCAGGTAAAGAGACTGGGCCTTCTGCCAGTTACTGCGAGATTCTTCCAACAGTCCTAATAACACATAGGGGCGACCATCCTTTGGATTCTGCTGGATTAGATGCTCGTAATTGGCTGCCGCTTTGTCGATAGACCCCCGCGCAGCCTGGATACGGGCGAGCAACAGGAAGGCGTTGATATCGTTCTTGTTGACCTCAACCGCTTTTTGCAGCGCCGCCTCAGCCTTATCCGGCTCCTTGTTAGCGAGCAAGAGCGTGCCGAGCAAGGAATAATAGGTACTGTTGTTGGGAGCCTTGGCGATCTGCCTATTCAGGCGGTCCAAGGCCTTGGAAAGCTGCTTTTGCTGCATATAGAGTGCCACCAGGTCCTGCATGGCCTCCCGGAAATTCGGATCCCGGTCCAGGGACTGTTCAAAGAGCTTCTCCGCCTCGTTGTAACGTTTCTGAGTAACCCTCAGAAAACCCAGCCGGGTGTAGGGAAGGGGGTTCTCCGGCGCCAGCTCGATGGCCCGCTTCAGGTCGGCTTCGCAGCCGGTAGCGTCCTTACTGATAAACCGCCCCGCCGATCGGAAGACGTAGCCGTCCGGAGAAGAAGGGGCTGCATCGATTAGTTTTTGACCCGTCTGTTCGAGCGATGCCGCATCGCCCTTGCGCATTGCTACTTCCGCTAGCGCATCGAGGGGGCCCGTCATCGTGGGACTCAGACGGACGGCCTCCTGCCATTCATTTATGGCTTGTCCAAGGTTCCCCACCTGGCTGTATGCCATGCCCAGTTGGTAGTGCCCCGGCGCATTTTCTGGCTCTGCTTTTAGAACTGCTTCAAGCAACGGAACAGCGTCGCTGGCCCGGCCCTCGCGCATGAGGATCTGGCCTCGATTGATCAGGCTTTCCGTGTCTTTGGGATTCGCTTTCAGTATTTCGTCGTTCAACTTCGTGGCCTCGTCGAGCCGGTTCTGCAGGATTAAAAGCTCAACGTACGTCTTCTTTACCCTGGGATCCGTGGGGTGTTGCTGGTACAGCGAAGCAAATTCGGCGAGTGCCTTATCGTTCATGCCGAAGGCGAAATAGTAATCTCCCAGCATCCGGTAGGCATCGGAGTTGTTAGGCATTTTGCTTTTAGCGTCCCTCATGACTTGTTCGGCCTTGTCCTCCTGCTTTTCGGAAACCAGGGTGCGCGCCAGGGATTCGTAGGCAAGGGGGTTCTTGGGATCCAATTCCACCGCGCGGCGGAACTGGGTTTCAGCTTCGGACCAGCGCTTTTGCTGGAAGTAGAATTTGCCCAGCGCCATCACCGCTGCCGCAGACTTAGGATCAAGTTGGGTGGCTTTCTTGTAGCTCTCCTCGGCCGCCGCTGTTTGTTTGTTGATCAGCTGCAGCGCGCCTAACCTGAGAAAGCTCTGGGAGCGGTCGGGGGCCAACTGCACGGCCGATTTCATTTCGCCGAGGGATTCATCAGCCTTCCCTTGGGTAGCATACGCATTCGCCAGTAGAGTGCGAGCGTCGATGTTGTTCGGGTCGTCGGCGAGAACTGCCCTGGCTTCCTCTTCCGCTTTCTTGTATTCCCGGGCCAGGAGATGAAGGTTGCCCAGCTCGATGCGAGCCTTTGAGTTTTTGGGGTCAAGGTCGACTGTCCGCTGTAATTCTTTGTACGCGTCCTGCCAGTATTGGAGCTTTTGATAGCACTCCGCCAATTGATAGTGCGCGTCGGCAAACCTCGGGTCGATCTTGATGGCATTTTGAAATTGGATGGCCGCTTCCCGGTATTTCTCCTGGTGGAAATATTGAGTGCCGCTCTTGAAGTACGCTTGCTTGCGGACATTGGGGTCGCGCGAGCAAGCAGCCAGAAGGCTGCTGGCGAGGAGCACGCCTATGAATTTTGCGGGCGAAAGACGGTTCCACATATCAGGCCTTCCTTTCAGTGAAATGAATCTAACACAGAGGTTACAGAGAAAACAGCACAGAGAGTACAGAAAACGTTGAGTTGTTCTCGCGAGTGGCGGTCACTTACGATCTCTTTGTGCAACGGTTTGACGAACGGGTGACCTTGTGCGTTCTGTGGTCAAGGTCCCTTGACGATTGGCCTCACATTTCAGAGGCAGCGAGCGCCTCGATTCGACAAAATCAATTTGAGGGGAGTGAAACAGAAAGGGCCCCGCTTGCGCGGAGCCCTGGAATCTATTGCGGAGCGGTCGAGATAGCCGAGAAACGATTAGGCCTTGCGGTTGCGACGACGGCGAACCGCACCCGCGAGACTCAGCAGACCAGTTCCGAGCAGCGTGAGCGTGCCCGGTTCAGGAACTGGTGCCCCTCCAATGCCAACGTCATTGGAAATAGCCAGCGCGCCCTGGCCTTGGAAGGCCTGAATGTGGCTGCCCGTCGGAAGCGGTGTGCCGTTCGGCATCGTCACATCGAATACGAAGGTGTAAACAGCATCACCGGAACCACCAGCTGTGACGGTCAATCCCGTGGGGGTGTCCAAGCACCAATGGTTGGCCGTGTTGTTGATGTTGCACCCACTCGGGTTATTGGGCCCCTTTCCCTCAACAGTCCAAGTCCCGGCGTTAGAGGATGTCGATTCCAGGGTCACACTCGTCGCCCCGGTAAATTGCACTGAGAAGGAACTAAGGGTTCCTGATGCAGTGGCTCCCGTGGTGTCGATAGTGACTGTCACGTCGAACACGTTCGAGGAGTCGGTGCCACTAAATGTAAAGGTATAGCAGACGCCCCCCGCACAGGTAGTGTCTGCTTTGGCCGGCTGGCTGATCGCCACCATTGCCGCAGTGACCAGAATCGCTAACAAGATTCGCTTCATCCTAGTTTCCTCCGCCCCACTCGATTGATCTGCCAGCCCAGTCATATGGCCTCAAATCAATTTGGGGGTCTGAACTCGCACCACTCTCCGCTTCCCACTACACGGGCATTTGGATATCGTGGCCCCCTTGTTAGAGCAATTTGCGCGCCAGTACCTTGGTACCCGAGGAAAAAAACGTTGGCCTTAACCTATAGTAAACAAATGAGTTATTTTGTATTCTAGACCCTCTATCCTCAGCGAGCAGGGACTTTCCCTGGCGGGGTTGCAAAGTGCTTCACTTATGTGTAATTGGTTTGCCGTATCGTCCAGTATTGTCAAGGACTTGCCTCATTCCCTTCTGCTGGGATTCAGCCAACTGCGGGCGTAAATGCACTGCCACGAGGACCGCTTAGGTGGGGTGTACCGACTCTGCTGAATTTCGGCGGGCTTTCGGGCGACAGATCCGCACGGTGCTACTGAGGGACGTAGGTATCGAGAAGTGGCCGCAACACGTGAATGAACGCTTCCCCTCTTGTCTCCGCGCTAGCCTCGGTCTCGTTGGAGGTGATTGGGGTCATGACGCGGACGAGGGCCCCATCGCTGCGATTGAATCGAATCGCGTCAGCGACCAGATAGAACTTCGACCAATACTCGCTGGCCTCCACGCGGCCGTGCTCCTGGTACCAGTACAGGGCCAACATGCGATCGAGTCCTTTCGCTAGCAGATATCGGTTGACTTGGGTTTTGGCACGGCCCGATTCGAGCAGAGGTACTCGAGCTGTTTCCACGGGCGTCCATCCTGCACCTGGAAGGCAGTTTTGAGGTGAGTGCATGGTGCTCCCCATGCGCTGGCTGGGAAAATACGCGATGAACAGGTCGACAGGAGCCTCTTCGGGGAAGCGCCTGAAACTCCGTTGCACAAACTCACCCGTTCCAAGGACATCCAATGCCCACTTCGGAATCGTGATGGCCGTGCCTTGCCAGTCGCCGATTTGTAAGGGAAAAGACGAAAGCGGTTCCCGGGGCGGCAAGATGTCCGCTTGCGCGCGCGAGCGCAAAAAGAGCCCAGTGCCGACGAGCAATGCAGCGACCAGCACGAAACGCAGCCAAGCGCCCCTTGCTGATTGCCGATCGTCGACTGCCGATGGCTTACCCGCAGTCTTCCTATCCACCTACGCTCCTTGACCTCTGTGGCGAAATCTTTATCCAGCGCAGCGCGGCATGAAATGCAAAGAGCAGCGCGATGGAGACGACGAAGATGACCCAGCCCGAAAAAGTGTGGAAGAAACCCTCAGCCTTCTCCGGGTCCCAGTAGTAGCCAAGCAGTCCCGTCCCCATTACTCTTATCCCGTTGGCCGCCACGGCGATGGGGACCGCCGCCAGGGCCAGAAGCACACGGCGGAGATTATTGGTTTCGAGGAAATAGCCGTAGATGATGGCGAGCGCTCCGAGGGACATCAGCGAGCGAATCCCACTGCAAGCTTCCGCCACCTCCAATGAGGTTGTGGGCAATTGCAGGACATTGCCCTCCCGCAGAACGGGCACCCCAAAAAGGACCAGGAGGGAACTGGCCAACCGCGCTGCCAGAAATTGGAGCGGAAACGCGATCTGGTTGAAAATGATGGCCGGAATAGGAATCATAAAAAAAAGGAACGCCCACGGAAACAGCAAGGCACGGAAGTGGCGCCAACCAAGGAAGTAGACAATCAGGCCGGCAAGCAGAAACACCAGCGAAGCGCGTGAAAGGAAGAATTCAGCACCCAATTCTCCGACGACGAGTATTCCCAGGGCCATTGCGATAACGACCAGGCCCGACCAGGAGGGTCTGCTCCCTGACCAAGCTGGTTTTCTGTGAATATGCCACGCTACCCAGGCGGAGAAAACAGGAACCAGAATTCCGTGGGAGGCGTTCGGGTCAGTCCACCAATCGTAGGCGAGTCGAATCAGGATGTGGTAGTAAAGCCAGCCGACCAGGATCACCAGCAAGCACGTCTTGGCCCAGAATGCGGCGTTCCTGGTGCTCCCCCCGGAAGCATTCGGTTCCAGCACGTCTGTCCCAACGCCGCCCATCATTAACCCAAGTCCAGAGGAATAGTATCCGATGTCCTGGTTCCAAGCAATCAAGCCTCCCGAATTAATTGACAAGTCGACTGTCGGGGGTCGAAGCGGCCCTCAAGGTGGGCGACCTGTAGGTGGGCAGCAACCTACTCTAGTCCCTATCGGCAGGCGCAGGTGCCCCGAAATCGAGGGGCATCGTCAATTGCCAACGAGTATGAACACCCTGCGCGCCGACAGGTGGGTGGCTGAGTCGATTGTTGTGGACTGGCCACCAGAACCCCCCTAACCGACACGGATGAGAAAAATTCTTCCACTTTGTGGTAATATCTTGGCGTGGAGTGGGAATTCATCGGCGAGATCCTCTCTCCGCCCATCGCCATAAGTACTTGCAAACAGGTATTTTAGTCTGTCTCCTTTGTGCTTGGCATACACCGTGCTCCATCCAAGCCTTTGCAAAACCAGGATGCCATCGGATGAGGCTACCTCTTGGGGTGGCACCCTGTGGGTTTCGCGTCTGCGCGACCGGCGCCACGAGGCGACAACCTCCATCGGAGCATAAGTGGATGAGCACGCAGGCCCTACAAAAAGACAGCGCCCTGAGGCTCTCTGAGAACGACGATCAGTGCTTCGTTCCGGCCGCTAGCCCGGCGATGCGCATGATCGAACAAGCCATCGCCAACGTGGCCAACACAGATTTTCCTGTTCTCCTGATCGGGGAGAGCGGCGTCGGGAAAGAGGCAATGGCATTGCACCTCCATCGCCGTTCCCTGCACCACGCCCAGACATTTTCCAGGGTCGTGTGTGGCGCACTCACCCCTACAGCTTTAGACAAGCTGCTCTCCAACCCTGATCGTGAAGGCGGAAATGGCGAGACTACCGGAATCGGCACATTGTTTCTGGATGAATTTGCCGAACTGCCCGCTCCCTGCCAGGCCAGCTTACTGCAAGCCATCCCGGACGGAGAAACGGTCGCGCAGAGCAATTTGCTCAGGGCTCGCATCATGTCTGCCACGAGTTTGGCCCCCGAAGACCTCGAGCAAGCCCTGGAGCGAGGAAGCCTACGGAAAGATTTGTTCTACCGGCTAAGTGGGGTGTGCCTGCGCCTTCCTCCCCTGCGGGAACGCCGCGAGGATATTCCTGCTCTGGTGGATTTCTTTCTGCACAAATATTCATTGCTTCTGGGCCGCTCCCGCCCATCCCTGAGTCCACAGGCGCTGCAAAACCTTCAGGAATACTCTTGGCCAGGGAACATTCGGGAGCTGGAAAACACCGTAAAAAGAATAGTGGCGCTGGGTAGTAATTCCGCAGTTTGGGACTTGGGGCCCCTGGTCGCAACCAAGACGCCGCCGGGCGAGAATGTCGAAAAACTGTCGTTGAAACAAACTGCACGCGCCGCCTCCCGTCAGGCCGAGAAGGAACTAATCCTGAAGGTACTTAGCCGAACCCATTGGAACCGAAAACGGGCCGCCCAACAGCTTCAAATCAGTTACAAGGCGCTGCTCTACAAGCTGAGGCAAATGGGATTGGATGCGACAGGGTCGATGTAGTTCTAGTGCGGTCCCGCAGGGGCGGGATTTATCCAGGAGAGACAGCATGAGAATACTGGGAAGAACGGGTCTGGCAGCGTTCATGGCACTAGCCGTGATAACCGCCCAAGCGCGGGCGTGGGGCGCGCAGAAGCAGGGCAAAACAAAGTCGGCGAACGCGAGTGTCCGGAGCCAGGCACAAGGTGGCGTGTCGGCCGTTGACGAGTCGACTTACGTAATTGGTCCGCAAGATGTCGTGGAGATCAGTGTTTGGAAAGAGGCGGAGGTCTCAAGGACACTCCCCGTACGCCCGGATGGCAAGATATCGCTTCCGCTTTTGAACGACGTTCAAGCGGCTGGGCTGACGCCTGTGCAATTGCAGGCGGAGCTTACAGAGGGTCTGAAGAAATTCATCACGGCACCCCAAGTCACGGTCATCGTGCGGGAGGTCAATAGCCGGCGGGTCTTCGTGATAGGAGAAGTCACCCACCCGGGAGCGTTTCCCATGCTTCCGAGTATGACCGTGTTGCAGGCGATCTCGACTGCCGGCGGATTCTCCCAATACGCCAAATTGAGCGGCATCTACGTGCTGCGGGACGAAGGCGGAAAGCGGACGATCTATCCCTTTAACTACAAGGCCGTGGTCCGGGGTTTACGGGCGGAACAAAACATAGTGCTGAAAAGCGGTGACACGATTGTCGTTCCGTAGGAGCGAAGCTTTATGAACTTCCGGATGTTGATGTGGAGACTGAGCTTGGCAACCATGCTGTTCATCCCGGTTGCTGGCCTCGGGCAGCAGGCTACGGGAGGTGAACCGCAGGCGCCGGAAGAGGCTCAACCCGGTGAAGTTACGACTCCCCCAACACCCCTGACCGGAGTTGAGGGATTCACCCCCGGGAGTCAAAGTCAAGTGCGGAACTACGTCAGGCCGAGTCTTCAATTATTCGAAACGGGAGATTCGAACTTCCAGGTGGGATCCGGGCCGCAGACTTTCGAGACGGAGAGCTCCGCGATCGGCGCCCTTGCCCTGAAGCGCGGCGGGAAAGCCAACGAGTTCGTGCTCAACTACCTGGGAGGAGGGACTTTATACACCCATCACTCGGAACTCGATTACACCATGCATCAGTTGGGGATGACGGCAACCCTGCAGGGACGGCGTTGGGGCCTGATTCTGGACGATCGTGCAACATATATGCCGGAGTCCCCGTTCGGCTTCGCGGGGTTCGGATGGGGAGGAAGCCTGGGACTTGGACTGGGTGGGGCGCTGGGCTCGAACCTCCTCCCTCTAAACCCAGTCTATAACCCTGCCCAGTCGCTTATCACCGGCCGCGGCTCCCGCATCATGAATGTGGCGACGTCGCAGGTCAGTTACACTGCCGGCCCTCGGTCAACCTTCACGATCGCAGGCTCGTACGGGCTGCTGGACTTTCGTACTCCAGGATCCATCAATTGCAGGAATGCCTTGTTTTCGCTGGGATACAATCGAAACCTCACCGCGCGGGACACCATCGGGGTTTCATACGGGTACAATGCATTCCAGTTCCAAGGTTTGAATGCCTCGTTTTCCACGCAATTCGCCCAGCTCACCTACGGACACCACATCACAGGCCGGCTGTCGGTTAGCGGAGGGGGGGGACCACAGCTCAGCGCCTTCCCGGCGCGTTTGGCAGGCACGAGGACGACAACAAACTCGTGGGTCGCCAATGGCTCCTTCAACTACCTCACTTCGCGCAACGCCTTAGCGCTCACCTATTCTCGATATACCTCCAACGGCGGGGGCGTCTTTGTTGGCGCCGAGACGCAATACCTTACGTTCAATTGGAGCCGGCAGCTTACACGCAATTGGTCCGGGTTTCTGGAGCCAGGCTATGCGCGCAATCAGAACCTTGCGCAATCGACGCCGAGGGGTCAGCAATACACTTACAATACCGCCTTCGGGACTGCCAGCTTGAGCCGAGCCTTGGGCCGCTATACGACGATGTTCCTCCTGTACGACTGGCAAACTCAGCGGTTTCAACAGGTTTCGTGCCCGACGAGTGAGTGCCGAACAAACGTGCTTCGGCACATCGTGACCTTTGGATTTGACTGGCACCCGCGCCAGATTTTGGTCGACTAAACCCGCCTGCGCGGCGTGCTTGAGATGGAGACGAGGATACATGCTTGGACATCGCCAACTGAGCTTTGAGGAGTACTTGGAGATTCTCCGCCGGCGGTGGTGGGTGATTTTGCTCCCCGCGCTTGTCGGTTGCGGGGGGACTTTTCTTGTCTCCCTAAAACTGCCCAACCGATACACCTCGCGGACGCTCGTACTCGTCGAGCAACAAAAAGTTCCGGACAACTATGTGAAATCCGTGGTCACGGGGGACATCGCGGAACGACTGGGGACCATGCAGGAGCAGATCCTCAGCCGCACTCGCCTGCAACCGATTATCGAGAAGTTCGACCTTTTCCAAGCTGATAAAGGCAAAGTCGCGACCGAAGACTTGGTTGATCGCCTCCGGACGGCCATTTCCGTCCGGCCCATCCAATCGCTGGTTTCCACTCGCGAAGGAGAGCTTCCCGGTTTCTCCATCAGCTTTACAGCGAATGACCCCCGCTTGGCGCAACAGGTTTGCGCGGAGATTACCTCCATGTTTATCGCGGAGAACCTCCGCCTGCGCGAACAGAGCGCCGAAGGGACGACAGACTTCCTGAAAAATCAACTGGAAGATGCCAAACGTAACCTCGATGCGCAGGATGGCAAGCTGGCTGAATTCAAACGCAGGAATATGGGCTCGCTCCCTGGCAACGAACAAACCGACCTGAACATGCTGGCGAGCCTTACCAGCCAGCTCGAAGCAGTGACCAGCCAGCTCAACCGCGCTCAACAAGATAAGGCGTATATTGAGACCCTGTTGGGGCAGCAGCTAGCTGCTTGGGAGAAACTACGCGCGAACAGTGGCGGCCAGGTGCCCGTGGACGCGCTCGAAAAACAGCTCGCCGACCTGCAAGCTCAACTCGCCTTCTTGGAATCGCACTACACGCCCGACCACCCCGACGTCGTCAAGATGAAGGAAGACATTGAGGCGCTGAAGAAAAGAATCGCGGACAATGCGGCCCAGGTTAAGGCCAAACCAGCCCCGCCTGCGGCGCCGGCTGACCGCGGTGAACCCCCTGAGATTCAGCAGTTGCGTTTTGCAATTCATCAAAACGAAGTCCTGATCCGCGAGAAGACCCGTGACCAATCGCGCCTGAAGGACCAGCTCAATGTTTATCAATCGCGAGTTTCGATGTCGCCCGCGGTGGAGCAACAATTCAAGGAGCTCACCCGGGATTACCAGACCGCCCTGCAGTTTTATAACGACCTGTTAGCCAAAAAGAGCCAGTCGGAGATGGCGACGAACCTCGAGCACCGCCAAGAAGGTGAACAATTCCGCATTATGGATCCGGCGGACTTGCCGCAGAAGCCTTCCTTCCCCAACCGCCCGGCCTTCGCGGAAGGGGGGCTGGGCGTGGGGTTAGCTCTGGGGATCGGGCTCACGCTGCTTTTGGAATTTCGGGACAAGTCCCTGCGCACGGAGCGTGACGTGGAACAGTTCCTGAACTTGCCCGTACTGGTGACTGTCCCTGAGATCGGGAAATCGCTTAGGAAAATCAAGCCTCGACCCAAGCCAAGCAAAAAGCCCGAGCCTGAGCTTGGCCGGTCCGCTCACGTGTAGGGACGCACATGTACAAGAAGTTCTTTGGATTAAAGGAGAATCCGTTCAGCGTTAATCCCGACCCGCGCTACCTCCTCCTGACGCGGCCCATGCAGGAGGCGCTGGCCTGCCTGACCTATGGCATCCAGAGCCGCCGGGGGTTCATTCTGCTCACCGGTGAAGTCGGGACGGGCAAGACCACGCTGCTTAACAAGCTGCTCGGCTGGCTGCATCGTTACCGCGTGGCGACTTCCTTCATTTTCAACCCGGGGCTTAGCCCCTCCCAGTTTTTTGATTACATGCTGGCTGATTTCGGCCTGAAGTGCGAGGCCCGGGAGAAAGGCGGGATGCTCCTCCACCTGAACAAATGGCTCCTGCAACGTTACCGCGCGGGGGGAACCGCAGTCTTGGTTGTCGACGAGGCCCAAAATCTTTCGCCGGAGGTGCTGGAGGAGATTCGTCTGCTGACCAACCTGGAGACGTCGACCGAGAAGCTGCTGCAAATTGTGTTGTCAGGGCAACCCGAGCTTGAGGCTAAACTCAGCCGCCCGGAACTGCGGCAGCTTCGCCAGCGAATTACCTTGCGCTCGAAGACGGAGCCGCTTTCCCGCGAAGAATGCCAACAATACGTGGCGAACCGCTTGCGAGTGGCGGGCGCCGATAGCCGACCGATCTTCACCCCGGAAGTGATCGACGCTGTCTACGCTTACTCGAAAGGTATCCCCCGGCTTATTAATCTTCTCTGCGAGCATGGGTTGATCAGCGCTTTTGCCGAGCAGAAACGGCCGGTGCCCGCAGAAATGATCCGGGAAATCGCGCGAGAGTTTCAACTCGATGTTGTGGAGGCGCTTCCCGTGCCCCCCGCGCCTAAGACGGATGAGGACACGCGCTTGAAGGAAGCCCTTGAAACTCTGGTGACATTAATGGAGAGAGTGCGCCGGCCTCAGTAGGCCCCGGTGCACCGGAAAAAGGAACCCATGAGCCGAATTCATGAGGCGCTTAAGAAGGCAGAGCAGGAAAGGGCCGGCCGAGTCCTCGCGCCGCTGGACCCCAAGGCCCCGGAACCCGCTGATCCCGGGACCGCCGCCGAGGAGAGCCTGCTTTCCACCGCCGGGGGAGAAGTTTTGGGGTCGAGTGGCAGGGCGGGTGAAGATGCCCTCGCGCAGCTCACCCAGGAGGCCCTCAAGGCACAGGTGCGGAAATTCAAATGGAATCCCAATCCCCAGACGATGCTTTTCTTCGGTCAGGAAGCATATGCCCCCGGAACCGAGGAATTCCGCACCCTCCGTTCGCACCTTTACGCCTTTCGCGATTTGGAGCCCGTGCGCACGGTTCTCGTGACGAGTGCTGCCCCGCGCGAGGGCAAATCCTTCATCGTCGCCAACCTGGCGCAGATTTGTGTGCAGCAGCCCGGGCGACGCGTTTTGCTTGTCGATGCCGACCTACGCTGGTCGCGACTTCACCTCACGTTGGGAACTCCCGCGACACCGGGGCTTTCAGACTACCTCGCGGGAGAAGCCAGCGAACTCTCGATACTTCAGCGAGGGCCGCTTGAAAACCTGTACTTCATTCCGGGAGGGAAACACTCTTCAAACCCTGCGGAATTAATTGCCAACGGCCGCCTGAAGGATCTGATTCGACGCCTATCACCTTTGTTCGACTGGGTCTTCATCGATTCTCCGCCCGTCATGGCGGTTTCGGATTCCCGGGTGATAGCCGACTTTTGTGATGGGCTATTGCTGGTTGTGGGAGCGGCCATGCAGCCCTACGACTTCGTCCAGAAGACCTGCCTGCAATTCAAGGGGAAACGCTTGTTGGGGGTTGTGCTGAACCGCGCCGAGGCCCGTGCAAGCTACGGGTACAAGTACTATGGCTATTATCGCGGTCCGGACGGGGATGGAGACGGGAAGCCTAAGGGATAACAACCTATGGTCCGTTTGTTTAATGTTTACTATCCAGTTCGCCTGTTAGTGCTGGTAATCGGGGAGGGGATCATTGTTTGTGCTTCCTTCCTTCTCGCCGCCCGGCTGCGGCTGGGGCAAGATTCCCTCCTCGTCCTGAATTATGAATACGGCTTTTATAAGATTCTGGCCATCACGATTCTCGCCCTTATTTGTTTGCATTATTTCGACCTCTACGACCTGCAACGGGTTCCTTCCCGAAGCGAGACCTGGTTCCGATTGCTCGTGGTGCTTGGCCTTCTGTCCTTTCTGCTGGCGGGATTGAGTTTCCTATTCCCCGGCCTCCTGCTAGGCAATAACACGTTCGTTTTGGGGGTTACCATCCTCACCTTCGCGCTATTCGCTTGGCGCGGGGCTTACAGTTGGCTGATTCGCCAGCCCTTCTTGCGCGAGCGCGTGTACGTCATGGGAGCGGGTGAGCGGGCGAAGTGGCTGGTGGAGACCATACGGACCCAGCCGGAGTTGGGCATGGAAATTATCGGATGGATGGGATCAAACGGAAGTGGCTCCCCGACCCGCGAATCGCTTCGAACCGGCCTTGCGGATCAACTCCGGGGGCGTCACGTCGGTCGGGTCATCGTGGCCTTGGAGGACCGCCGCGGCAAGATGCCGGTGCGTGAGCTGCTAGATTTACGATTGAAGGGCATTAAGGTCGAAGAGGCAACGGGGATCATCGAGAAAATCTCCGGCAAGATTGAGGTTAGCGCCCTCCACCCGAGCTGGCTGATCTTTTCCGACGGGTTCAAGCTGAATTCCACCAACCGACTTCTGCGGCGCGTTCTTTCTTTCTTGCTTTCGATAATCTGTTTGCTAGTGGTTTCGCCCCTCCTTCCGGTGATTGCCCTCTTGATTAAATTGACCTCTCGCGGCCCGGTGCTTTATCGACAAAGGCGTGTGGGCAGGAACGCGACTATTTTCGCGTGTTACAAGTTCCGCACCATGCGCGAGGATGCAGAGGCGGATGTCGGCCCCACCTGGGCTGGCGACGATGATCCGCGCGTCACCTCGGTGGGCCGTTGGCTCCGGCGGATGCGGCTGGATGAAGTCCCTCAATTGTGGAATGTCCTGCGGGGTGAGATGGCCTTCGTAGGCCCGCGTCCCGAACGGCCGGAATTCGTCGAATGGCTGGCGCGCGAGATTCCCTATTACCATTTGAGGCACATTGTTCGGCCGGGCATCACCGGATGGGCTCAGGTTCGGTATCAGTATGGCGCCTCGCTGGAGGAAGCCAGAGAGAAACTCAAGTACGACCTCTACTACATCAAGAATCTCTCTCTGAGCCTCGATCTCTTCATCCTCTCGGAATCGGCGAAGATTGTTTTGCTGGGAAGGGGAAGCCGCTAGTGAGACTTTCCACCGCAGCACAGGAAAGGCTGAGGACGCCGCGGCGCTCGACCCGCTCAGCGGGTTTTTGGGTTCTTCCGGGCCTGAGTGCCGGCCTCAGCAAGGTCTGGGCCCGCAAACAAACGGAGAGTGACACATCGGAGCGACTGAGCCCCAATCTGGATTTGGTCCCCGCAGAACTCTAGGTGGAAATCTATGCCGCGATTTGTGCCTCCGGCGGGAGCACCTTTAGATACCTGGCAGGTTCTGCGTGCTTTTGTACGGGGGGTCACTCTTAATCACTTCGACCAGGACGGGCTCCAATCTCTTGCCGAACGGCTGCAGGTCCCGCACATCGTTGCTGTCTCTTCCGGGCGGGCCGCACTTTGGTTAATCCTCCGGGCCCTCCGGCGGCTCCGGCCCGACCGGCAGGTCGTGGCCCTGCCGGCCTATACGTGTTTTTCTGTGCCGGCTTCGGTGGTTCGTGCCGGGCTGAAGATATTCCCTGTCGAGGCTGACCCAGAGGGTTTGGGTCCCGACTTATCCCAGCTTGATAAACTCCCGAAAGAGGGATTGCTTTGCCTGGTCACCGCCAACCTGTTCGGATTGACAGACGACATCTCGAAACTCCGCGAAGTGGCTCGCTCGAGGGGAGCCTATCTGGTTGACGACGCTGCGCAGGCGCTGGGTGCGTCGCGGAACGGTTGTTTCGCCGGGACCTCCGCGGACGTCGGGTTCTTCAGCCTAGGCCGAGGGAAGGTTCTCGCGGCGGGAGAGGGTGGCCTCATCGTGACCGGTATCCCGCAGATCGCCGAGTCGCTGCAGGCTGACACCCGAACTTTGCCCTCCCCCTCGTATGCGCACCGTATGGGGTTACTGATTCAGTTGCTTGCTTATTCAGCCTTTCTTAAACCGTCTCGATATTGGATCCCGAACTCTCTGCCTTTCCTGAAATTGGGGATAACGGAGTTTGACCCCGAATTCCGTGCGGCAAGAATGGCCAGGGTGTCACAAGCGCTTTTGCCGGAACTGCTGGACAGGCTGCAGGAGTTGAACGACATTCGCCAGCGCAACGCAAGCGCGATCGCGCGCGCTTTGGCCGGTAACCCGTCGTTCACAAGCCCAAAGGTCTCCGAAGGCACCCGGGCGTCTTTCATCCGCTTCCCGATATTGGCTCGGGATAAGGCAATACGGGATCGGGCCGTTCGTCTTTTGCAAGCCGCGGGGATCGGCGGCACTGCGTTTTATCCTTCGGCAATCTGTGACATCGCGGGCATCGAGCCGCACATGGCGACGACGGACTTTCACCGGCCGATGGCCGAGAATTTGTCCCGGCGGCTGCTCACTTTGCCCACGCATCCTTTCGTCGAGACCCGGGATTTAAACAAGATGGCCGAGGTGTTGTCGAAGATCTGATCCCATGGGGGAGGCGGTTTCTCGCACCCCCAAGGTACCCGGAGACCGGATGACAAGCAGCGACAGGATATTGCTACCCGAGATTGGAGTGATGGCGCTGGTTGTGGACCATTGGAGCCCGCAGTGGCAAGTGCGTCACCACGTGCTCAGCCGCCTGGCAAGTTACTTCCAAGTTGTTTGGGTGACTCCGGCTCGGGAATGGAGAGACGTATTGAGGGGGGCGGCGGCGCGCGACGAAGCCTCTGCGAGCTCCTCGAAGGGCCTTGCGATTTATGTCCCTCCGGGCTGGCTTCCCATAGTGTATCGTCCCAAACGGCTGGGAGATTACCTATCGCGCCTGCGCTTGCGGGCGGCGCGCCGCATGTTGCTCAGGCGTGGCTGCAAGAAGGTCGTGTTGTACTTGTGGCGCCCCGATTTTGCGGGCGCCTTGCATTCCATCCCTCACGACCTCAGTTGTTACCATATTGACGACGAGTACACGTTCTCTGACGTCGACCTTCCCCTGGACGATGTCGAGGCAAAGTTGATCAAGGACGTGGACCAGGTATTTGTCCACTCGCCGGCGCTGCTCGAGAAAAAGGGGAGCATCAACCCGCGTACGGCCTACGCCCCGAACGGCGTGGACTTTGCTGCCTTTTCGACGCTTTGGCCGGAGCCGGAAGACCTGGCGCGGATTCCACACCCGCGCATTGGCTACGCCGGGTTCATCAAGCGCACGCTCGATTGGCCTCTACTCTCTCTCCTGACGGAGCGGCACCGCGAGTGGTCCTTTGTTTTTGTGGGACCGAAGCGAGCGCAATCGGAGGTCCGCGAGGGAGTGGAGAAGCTGTCACGGCGTGCCAACGTCTACTTTCTTGAAGCGAAGCCTGCCCGCGATCTGCCCGCCTATCCCCAGCACTTCGACGTGTGCATCTTGCCCTATCAGGTGAACGACTATACAAAGTATATCTTTCCGGTCAAATTGCATGAGTACTTGGCGGGCGGCCGCCCGACGGTCGGGGCCCGGATGAGGACGCTGGAAGATTTTGCGGACGTGGTAACCCTGGCCTCGACGCCCGACGAGTGGTCGTCCGCGCTGGCTGCGGCGCTCGAGCCAGAGGCGGACGCGCCGGAGCATCGGACGGCACGGCAAGCCGTGGCGCGGCAATACGATTGGGACCTGTTGGTGGCGCGGATCGCCAAAACGATGGCCGCCCGGCTAGGGGCAGAGCTCCCCGAGTGGCCGCCGGAGTCGTGGGGGGAGCCGCAGTCCGCCCCATCGCAGCGCCAAGAAGTGGCACGGAGTTTTCAGGCAGATCGGTAAGAGGTTCCTGTGCGAGAGATGGCGAATGAGCTCGTCGAATACCGGCACCTGCTGCTGATGCTGACGTGGCGCGATATCAAGCTGCGCTACAAGCAATCGGTGATGGGTTTCTTGTGGGCGATCTTCATGCCCCTTCTCATCGTCGGCGCAGGCATTCTGGTGCGCTTCGCTTATTCCTTGAGCTCTAGCCAGCAGATGAGCATGACGGATTTGGCGTCGGTATCCCTGAAGTCGCTGCCTTGGGCTTTTTTCGTCAGTGCGATCAAGTTCAGCACCAACAGCCTGGTCGGAAATTCCAACCTGGTGACCAAGATCTATTTTCCCCGCGAGGTGCTTCCCACGGCGGCGGTTCTGGCGAGCCTGTTCGACGCCGCCATCGCTTCCTCCGTAATCGTGGTGGTGCTCATTTTCGCCAAGATCGGGATCAGCATATATGTGCTCTGGATGCCGGTCCTGCTGCTCCTGACCTTGATTTTCACCGTCGCGGCGGCGCTGTTTCTTTCCTGCGCGAACCTTTTCTTCCGCGACGTGAAGTACCTCGTCGACGCCCTGCTGACCTTCGGAATCTTCTTCACTCCGGTGTTCTACGAGGCGCGGATGCTGGGCAAATGGGCGCCCCTGGTGCTGCTCAATCCCCTGGGAACGCTGCTCGAGGCCATGAGCGACGTGGTGGTCCGTCACCATGCGCCCTCGTATCCCTGGCTGCTTTACGCCGCGTGCTGGGCCATTCCCGGTCTGCTGATCTCCTGGCGGATCTTTGAACGGGCCGAAGCCTCCTTTGCGGAGCTGGTCTAAGGAACGGAAATGGGCGAAGTTGCTCTCGAATTCGATCACGTCTGGAAGAAATTCAGGAAAGGCGAAGTGCACGATTCCCTCCGCGACCTGATTCCCGCGCTGACCCGCAGTCTCTTATCTCACAATGACGAGCAGAAGCTACACGAGCGGGAGTTCTGGGCCCTTGAGGATGTTTCGTTTCAGGTCAAGCGCGGCGAAGCTTTTGGCGTCATAGGGGCCAATGGAGCAGGGAAGAGCACCACCCTGAAATTGTTGAGCAGGATCCTCCAACCCAATCGCGGAACCATCACGACTTATGGCCGCCTGAGTGCGCTCATCGAGGTAGGGGCGGGGTTTCATCCCGACCTCACTGGAAGGGAAAATGTCTACCTCAATGGCGCGATTCTAGGCATGACGCGCCAGGAAGTAGCCCGCAAATTCGACGAGATCGTCGCGTTCGCCGGAATCGGCGATTTCATCGATACGCCCGTCAAGCGCTATTCCAGTGGCATGTACGCGCGTCTGGGCTTCTCGGTCGCGGCGCACGTCGATCCCGCGGTTTTGCTAGTAGATGAAGTGTTAAGCGTGGGAGATATGCAATTCCAGCAAAAGTGTCTTGAACGGATGCGCGGTATTGTTCGCCAGGGAGTGACCGTAGTCTTTGTTTCGCACAACCTCCAGGCGGTCCAAATGCTCTGCAACCGGGTCTTATACTTAAAGGGGGGGCAAATCGCCAGCCTGGGGACGACATCCGAAGTACTCTCCGAGTACCTCTCGAAGGCTTCCGCGAGTTCAGCCAGCCGTTATGACACGCTCATCGACAAGGTTATCCTCGCTGATGCCGAAGGGCACCCAAGGGCGGAGTTCGCGCCAGGTGACAACGCCACACTTCGATTGACCATCTTTCCCTCCGAGCCTATCCAAGAGTGTCTGCTGGGTTTCCTCATATTGAGGGCGACAGACGGGATGCCGGTATGCGACTACAACATTCCGCTCCGGTTTGCCGGGCCTCTCACCCCAGATGGCCGCGGACCAGTTTCCCTGGCGATCGACCTGGACATGAATCTGCTGCGCGGCACCTACGCGGTGTCCCTGCATATTTACCACTCCCAAACCGCGCGCTTTCTGTCCCGCGCCGATCGCGTGGCCAACTTCTTTGTCAACGAGACAATAAGCTGGCAAGGAGTTTCGCACGTGAACCCCAGAATCCACCTGCGAAGCCCGGTGCCCGGAGCCAAGGAGTCCTGAGTTGCCGACCCCCGACATCTCAGTGCTAGTGACCACATACAATAGGGGGTGTTTTCTGGCGGAGTGCTTAGATAGCTTGCTCGCGCAGACGCTGCCACCCAGCCAGATCATTGTCATCAATGATGGTTCCACTGATAACACCCGAGAGGTCCTGCAGCCTTACATGGCTAGGATCAAGTACCTGGAGAAGGCGAACGGCGGCAAATCGAGCGCCCTCAACTTCGGTCTGCCTCACGTGACGGGCGAGTACGTGTGGACACTTGATGATGACGATGTGGCCTTCCCGGATGCGCTGGAACGACTCGCGGGCTTGCTCGCGCGGAACCCCGAGCTCGGATTTGCATACAGCTCCCGCTGCCTTGCAGACACTCGAGCAGAGGATAAGCGAATCCAACCCGCCCATGAGGTTCCGCTCCCGGAGTTTCATGAAGAGGAGTTTTTCCCGCGCCTGCTGGAGGGGAACTTTGTGCTTTGCCCTCTGGTCCGAACGTCGTGCTATCAGCAGATCGGTGGGTTCAGGGAGGACCTGATCCGGTCACAGGATTATGAGATGGCAGTGCGCTTGGCTCGGCATTTCCGCGCTGGGCGAGTCAGCGGACCGACCTATTACCTCCGCCGTCATGACGGGCTGCGCGGCAGCGCTGCAGACAGGTTCTCAACGAAGGACACGCTTCGGAAGTGGCGCGAGTACGACAAGAAGATTTTCCGCGAGCTGCGCAGGGAATTGGACATTTCTGAATACCTTCCAAGGGGAGCCGAACACTCAGCCCCCGTCAACAGGCGGCGCGCTTACCTCCAGCGGGCGATGGTCATGGCCTCCAAGGGCCTGGATGAGGAGATGGTCGAAGACTTAGCCCTCGCCCTCGTGGGGCCTTCAAGCGATGTACCCCTTTCTGAGCCTGAACAGGCCATGCTTTGGCGGGTCACCGGGAATACGTGGCGCGTGGATGAACTTTTCAGTCGAACGGATCTGTTGCGAAAAGTTCGCGAACTTTGCCGCACTGGCGTGGGCCGAGAGGTACAACTGGAGTTGGGCAGAACATTGTACTGGCACATGCTGAATGCCTGGCGAAGGAAAAACCGGCGGTTTGCGGCCCGTGTAGCGCTTGCGGGATGTCGGTTACTCGGTATCCGGGGAGCAGCTCGACTGCTCCTTCATAGACTGCGCGTGTGGGCTAGCTCCGGTCGGTCTCCAAGCGATGCGCACGGAGAGAGCCCGCCTCAGGACGCGGGTGGCATCTGAACTTTTCCTGCTCACCGCGGCACATTGCGATGAGGCTAGCGGATATGTCAAAGGCGGTTAAGGGGCGTTCGAAATTCATGAAAGCAACCCCCCGAGTCCCCGGACGCGGAGCATAAAAGTGATCAGTGTCGTGGTGTGTACGTACAACCGGTCGCAAAGCCTGGGCGCGACGGTTGCCAGCCTCAGGAGGATGAGGGTCCCTCCCGATTTGGCCTGGGAATTGATCGTGGTTGACAACAACTCGACCGACGACACTCGCACTGTTATCCAGGAATTCGCCCGGACCTCAGGCCTCCAGGTACGCTACATATTCGAGGGCAGGCAGGGCAAGTCGCATGCGCTCAACGCGGGTCTTCGGGAGGCTCGGGGCGAGGTGATCGCCTTCACAGACGACGACGTGCTCGTCGATGCGGATTGGCTCACTGGCCTTCTCGCGGTTTTCAAGTGTACCGGCGCGATGGGGGTCGGCGGCAAGTCGCTGCCCGACTGGACAGGGGTCACGAAGCCCTCTTGGGTGGTCACGGAGGGCCCCTACTCGACCTCATGGGGGCTGCTGATTGGACTAGACCTCGGGGACGAGCCTGTACAGCTTCGGGCTGCCCCTTGGGGCCTGAACATGGCGTTCCGCAGATCCGCGTTTGATAAGTATGGCACGTTCAGGACGGATCTGGGGGCCGCCGGTTCCAAGCTCATGTTGGGGGAAGACACGGAGTTCGGGAACCGGTTGATCAAAGCTGGCGAGAAAGTCATGTACGCCCCGAAGGCGATTGTCCGCCATCCGATGGATCCCCGGCGCCTGACAAAGCCATATATGCTCTCTTACTTCTTTGCCGGTGGCCGGACTTTAGCGCGCACCGAAGGCTGGCCACCAAACACTGTGTGCTACTTTGGGGTTCCCAGGTACACGTTTCGGGACTTGGCGGGACTTTTCATTAGGTGGATGACCTCAGTGGATACGAAACGCCGGTTCTACTTCAGGCTCCGGGTGTATGAGTGTTCAGGAGTGATCTACGAGGCTTACAAGCTGGCTCACGAGCGAACTTGATGGCTTCTAGACCCGATTGGCACCTGCTAAGGTGCGTGACAGATAGGTCCGCTGCGAACGTCCTCTTTGCCAAGCACATCCTCGGCGGGGATGCCTTAATGGCTCGTGTGATGTACTGGGAGCTGGATAACTGGTTTCAGGCGCAGCTTACGCGTAGCGGAAAGTTCCCGCGGCGTCACCCGGTTTGGTTGCTCCGGGGCTTTTTTGGTTATTGTTGGGTTCGTATTCTGCGCGTTTTCCAGCCGACCCCCCAAGACCAAGGATCAGCAAACTCGGAAAGATGATGAAGAGGATGCTCCTGATTGCTTTTGATTTCCCGCCTCGGAGGTCCAGCGGGGTGTACCGGCCTGCCGAGTTGACGAAATACCTTGTCCGGCAGGGATGGCGCCCTACCGTTTTGACAATTGAGGGCCGGGAGGGGGAATCCGAAGACGCGACATTGCTTCGGAAGATTCCTCCTGAGGTTCGGGTGGTAAGAACGCGGTACCTTCGTGTGGCCGGCTGGGAGGACCGCGCGGCGTCGGCGGTTCGGACCGCGGGCGCGATGCAAACCCCGGCACAAGAGCGGCGCGCCACTTTGTTGGACCGGGGGCTGCGGCGCCTGGCCGCGTTCCTGCGCTCGCTGCTTTACTTTCCGGACGATAGCGTGGGCTGGGTTCCTTTCGGATTTCTGAAAGCCAGAAAACTGATTCGCGAGGAACGCTACGACGTGGTCTATTCGACCAGCCCGCCGCGGGCGGGGCTGGTGATCGGTCTTTTGCTGAAGGTGCTGCTCGGGGTGTGCTGGGTCGCGGAGTTCCGAGATCCCTGGTATCTGTCCTCTCGCCCGCTGCGGCGGCGCTTTGAACGCTGGCTGCAAGCTTCTCTGTTGCGCCATGCGGATGCGGTGGTCGTGGTCACGCAAGGGCATGCCGATCACCTTAGGAAGCAGTTTGCCCTTGGGGATGGGAAGCTGGCGCTGGTGACCAATGGTTTTGATGAGGACGATTTTGCGCGTGATCCCGTCCTCCGCTCCACGGCTCTAACCCCCGGCTACTTCCACTTCTCCCACTTCGGGAGCGTGTACGAGAATTTCAGCGGGAATTTCTTTCCCGCCCTGATCCACCTCTTCCGCGAGTCTCCCTGTCTTAAGGAGCGAATCCGCGTCAACATTATCGGCATTCCCGACGAGGCGGTCCTTCGTTATGCCCAAGAGGAAGAGTTACAGGGGATCGTCGAAATTCGCCCATTGATGCCGCATGCGGACACGGTTCCCGCCATGTGCGCGAGCGACTGCCTGTTGCTGTTCCTGGGCCATCCGGAGTTCTCCCGACTGGCGGTTTCGGGGAAGCTCTATGAGTATTTGCGCACCGGCCGTCCAATCCTGGCTTTGAGCTACGAAGGGGGAGTGAAAACGATCATCGAATCCGCGCAGGCCGGCTGGGTGGTCGATCCCCAGGACACGGAGGGGATCAAGAGCGCCATGCGGCGAGCGATGGACTGCCAGGGGAGGGGGCTACCCCCTAATCCCGCCACCGCGGAATACGTCGCTCAGTTTCGTTATGATCTTTTGACCGACAAAGTTGTGAATTTGCTGAATCGGGTAAGTCGCGATGTTTGAATTGCGCCGGAGTGCAGGTCTTCCACAAGGGGAGGGCGGGCAAGTACCCAGCCTGGGCTCTGAGCGGTCTTCTTCAGTCACGCCCGGGTCAGTCGAAGAGCACTCCGCGGGGCCGCTTGAGCGCCAGCGTGGCGGGGGCGAATCCAAGTTCAGGTTGGTCATTCTCACGGGGCAAGACACTCCCTCGATGTGTTTCACCATCTCGATGCTGGCCAAGCTTCGCGAGGTCGAAATCGCGGGCATCCTGTTCGAGTCGGCGCCTGTACCTTTCAAGAGACGGCTCCGCAACCTGCGGCGCAATGTGCGCCGAGAGGGCCTGTCGTATCTGTTTTATCGATTGGGCGGGTTCATCGAAGATTTTTCCGAAAGCCTCGCAGCCCGCGTCATTTCACGGACGGAGGTCATGGAACTGCTCCGGCAGTCCTTTCCGGAACGGCCCTTTTCGCTGGAGGATCTCAGCAAGCGGCACGGGATTCCCATTTTCAATGAAAACAACCTCAATGACGACGCGACGGTGCGGCAGCTTAAAGGGCTGAACGCGGATTTGGGGATCGTCATCGGAACCAGAATCCTGAAGCGCTCGACGTTCAGCGTTCCCCGCCTGGGGTGCGTCAACCTCCACAAGGGCAAGGTGCCGGAATATCGCGGCTTGCCACCGGGCTTTTGGGAGCTCTATGAAAGCCAGGAGAAGGCCGGGGTCACGGTCCACTTCGTAGACGATGGCCTGGATACCGGCGATATTGTCGGCGAAGGCGTGGTGCCTATCCACCCCAAAGACTCGCCGGTGACCCTGGCGAGAAAGCTGGACCTGTGCGGTGCGGAGGTCCTGGCCCAGTCCGTTGCGGCCCTTGCGAAAGGTCAGTCCATGAGGCGGCCCCAGCCTCCCTCAAACCGTAAGGCGCGCACTTCCCCCACCCGGCTCCAGAGACGTCAACTCGATGAGAGACTCGGCCTGGGGTCGCAACGGCAGAAGGCGTGGGTGCATGTCCTGAAGACCTTTTACTATCTGGCAATGTACTATTCAGGTCTTTTTCATCTGCTGCGAGCCGCCCGGCAAATGGCCGGAGGTTGCCGAGCCTGCGTGCTTCTCTATCACCGAGTCAACGACCTGGCGGACGACCCACTTACGACCAGTGTTGAGCGCTTCGCGGAACATATGGTGACCTTGCGGAACAGGTACTCGGTGATTCCGACCTCCGACCTGGTTAAGACTCTAAAGTCGGATGGGCGGCTCCCCAGCAACGCGGTGTTGATTCATTTCGACGATTGCTATCGAGATGTGTTTAAAGAGGCATCCCGTGTGCTGACTCAGGTTAAGTACCCGGCTTGTTGCTTTGTGTCTTCCGGGTATGTAGGCACCGACAAGGTATTTTCGCACGACGCGGAGGGTTGCCCGTTCATCTTGGAGAACCTCGACTCCCATGAATTGCCGGCCCTCGTGGACCGCGGATTCGAGGTGGGCGCGCACACGGTGAATCATGTTGACCTTGGTCAGTGCAGCTTGGACGAGGCCAGCAAGGAAGTAAAACAAAGCCGGGAGGACCTGGAGAAAGTCCTGGGCCGCCCGGTTAAGGTGTTTTCATATCCCTTTGGAAAGAAGACCAACATTCGTGCGGAAGTCGCGGGGTTGGTGAAGCAGGCAGGTTATGAGGCCCTTTTCTCCGCTTACGGAGGCTACGTGACGAAAAGCTCGGACCTGTTCAACCTGCCCCGGACCGGTGCCTCGGGAAACACTCGCCCGCTGGACCTTCTCATGGAAATCGAGGGGGTTTCCCTTGGGGCCCTGAAGGTAAGACTGAAGGGACTGCTTTCCAAACGTCGATGACGGCGCCCCCGCCAGGGCGCGCATCCAGAGTAAAGCGCTGGTGACGAGACACACGATTTTGCACACGATCGAGACGGTGACGCCGGGTGGCGCCGAGACGGTGCTGCTGAATCTTGTGACTCATTTGGACAAGCAACGGTTTCGTTCCGTCGTGCTCCTGCCGGACAATTGGTGGCTTCGCAAAGAGCTTCAGCAATACAACGTCGAGATTCACCAGGTGGAGAGCCGCGCCTGGTACGACTTCCGGCTGCCGCGGGCCATCTTGAAGCTCATCCGGCAGGAGAAAGTGGACTTGATCCATTCCCACCTGCCGGATCAGAACTTCTACAGTTGCCTGGCGGGCTATCTGGGGGGATGCAAGACTATCGCCACGTATCATGGACCCATCGAGCTGGCTGCAGCCCACGAGGCCAAGCAGGCCATCAAGTTCTGGTGGGTCCGGCGCACGGCCTGCGCCGTGGTGGTGGTTTGCGATTATGTCGGCCGAATGCTTCAAGATTTGGGGTTCTCGACCTCCAAAATCCTCCGGATTTACAATGGGATTGATGTAAGCCGGGTGGCGAGCGCCACTCGGGGCTCCTTCCGCAAGGAGCGGGGCTTTTCCGGGGAGACCAAACTCGTGGGTATGGTGGCGAATATCCGGCGGAGCAAGGGATATGAGTTTTTTGTGCGCGCTGCCCGCCGAGTCTTGGATTCAATTCCACAAGCGCGATTTGTGGCCGTTGGCGACATTGACGAAAGCATCGCACAGGGGGCCCGGAGGCTCGTCGCGGAGCTGGGACTTCAGGATCACCTATCATTTCTAGGGTTCCGCGAAGATGTGCCGGATATTCTCGGCGACCTGGACGTGTTTGCCCTTTCGTCGACGAAAGAAGGATTCCCGCTCGTGGTCTTGGAAGCGATGGCGGCGGGCAAGCCCGTGGTAGTGACGCGTTCCGGCGGCACGGAGGAGATCGTTGAGGATGGTCAGACAGGCTTCCTGGTCCCTCCCGCCGATGTCGAGGCGCTGGCCGACAAGATCTGCGAGGTGCTCCGCGATCCGGGGCGGGCTCAAGTAATGGGCTGTCGCGCCAAGGTCAAGGTGACAGCTTCCTTCACCTTGGACAAAATGGTGCGCGATTACGAACAGCTCTACAGCCGGTTTCTAGCCTGAGCAATTGAGCATGGTTTACGTTTTCTGGTGCAGTGCCGCCTTCTTGTTTTACGCCTTTGCCGGGTATCCCCTCCTGGTCGGGGTTCTGGCCCTTTTTCGGGCCCGGGTTCACAAACGGGCGGCAATTTTTCCCACCGTTTCGCTGATCGTGGCCGCCCATAACGAGGCGGCGATCGTCGCCAAGAAGATCACCAACTGCCTGGAGCTGGACTATCCCGAAGACCAACGCGAGATCATCGTGGCGTCGGACGGCTCGACCGACGCTACGGTAGAGATCGCCCGCTCCTTTGCCGCCCGAGGCGTGAAGGTCATCGAGCTTCCTGAAAAACGCGGCAAGCATTTCGCGCAGATGATCGCCCGCGATGCAGCCAAGGGCGAGATCCTCGTGTTCACCGACGCTTCCGTGCACCTGCAGCCCGAAAGCCTGCAACGCATCGTCGCCAACTTTGCCGACCCAAAGGTGGGCTGCGTGAGCAGCGAGGACGAGTCCGCCGGAGAAGGGGGCAAATGGAAGGGTGAGCGCAGCTATGTTCAAATTGAAATCTTGCTGCGCCGCCTGGAATCCAAAATTGGCTCACTGGTCAGCGCCAGCGGGTCGTTCTTTGCGGTCCGACGAGAACTGTGCGGGGACTGGCATCCCCACCAGTCCAGCGACTTTTTTCTGGTCCTACATACCGTGGCTCGTGGGTTCAGGGGCGTGGTGGACCCCGCCTGCCGCGCCCAGGTCGGCATCGTTTCCTCTGAGAAGGCGGAACTCCGCAGGAAAGTGCGAACGATCGTTCACGGCCTCGACGTTTTCTTTTCACACCTCCAGCTCGTGAATCCGTTTCGGTTTGGTTTGTTTCCCTGGCAACTCGTCAGCCACAAACTGTTTCGCTGGCTGGTTCCGTTCCCCATCCTGGGACTGCTGATATCCAATTGTTTCCTTTGGAAGGCCGGGACGTTCTATCGTGTGGCGTTGATATTACAGGCTGGGCTCTATGCCGCCGGCCTTCTTGCCATGTTGGGAGGCCGAGTGGCGAAACTGAAAGTCATCGAGCTGGCGGGCTACTTCCTGTTGGGGAATGTGGCCACACTGATCGCCTGGCTGAAGTTCTGCACGGGCGAAAGATATGCCTATTGGGAGCCAACTCGGCGCGGTTAGGGAGGCCTCCTTCGGCGGTGAGACCGGGAACAATCTCCGTCTGCCATGTCGCTTCGGGTGACCGTTGGGCCGGCGCGGAAGTGCAAATCGCCGCCTTGACGAAGGCTCTGGCGCGGCGCGGGCAATTCGACTTGTCGGCCATCCTGCTGAATGAGGGGCGGCTGGCACAGGAGATTCGGAGCTGCGGAATTCTGGTGAAAATCATCCCGGAGTCGGCCAGGAGCTTTCTCGGGGTCTTGAGAGAAGCAAAGGCGTTCCTGCGCGAGAAGGTGGTGCAGGTTCTGCATTCGCACCGATATAAAGAGAACATCCTCGCGGGGTTGTTGGCTCGCCAATGCAACGTGCCCGTGCTGGTCCGCACGCAGCACGGGCTCCCGGAGCCTTTTCGGGGGGTCCGCGACGTCAGACAGCGCTTCCTGCAGAGGCTGGACTTGTTTGTAGCGCGGCGAGCGACGGACTGCGTAATCAGTGTGAGCGAAGAGATGCGCTGCGAACTGGCCCTCCTGATTCCCGACCGGAAGATCCGGGTTATCCCCAACGGCATTGACCTGGAGTTCGTCCGCTCCGAATTCTCGCCGCAACAGGCCAAGCGCCGGTTGGGAATTCCGGAAGAAGCTCGGGTCGTCGGCGTAGCCAGCCGGCTCGATCCCATCAAGCGCCTGGACCTGTTCCTGGCAGCCGCGCGGGAGACGGCTCGGCATTTGCCTGGGGCAAGATTTGTCATCGCGGGAGAGGGCGGCGAGGAAGCCGGGCTTCGCAGACAGGCTCGCGAGTTGGGATTGGAAGCAGAGGTCTCCTTCCTTGGCCATCGGAACGATGTTTACGACGTTATTCGATCCTTCGACGTGCTCGTCCTCTGTTCCGATCACGAGGGCCTTCCGACGGTTCTACTCGAAGCTTTGCAATTGGGCGTGCCGGTGGTCGCCCGCCGGGTGGGCGGGATTGGAGAGGTTATCGAGAACCAGCGGACGGGCGTGCTGCTCGATTCCGCCGACCCTTCCGCCCTGGCTGAGGCGTGCCTGCGGCTCCTCAGCGACGAAAACCTCCGTCAGAGGCTTCTCGAGGCGGGCAGCCTCTTGGTGGCGGAACGATATGATTCCCGCAAAGCCGCAGCCGAAGTCGCGGAACTCTACCGTTCGCTGTGTGAGGCGCGATGAAGGTCCTGTGGTTTTCGCATATCGTCCCTTACCCTCCCGCCGGAGGAGCTTCCCAGCGAAGCTTCAACTTGATCCGGCAAGCATCCGGGCGGCACACGATCCGGTTAGTGGGTTTCAATTCGCAGGCGCTCCCAAAAGGTCTTCTCGAAGGATACTCTAAGGCTCTGAGCGGGTACTGCGAGCGGGTAGATATTTGGGAGATGCCTATCCCCTGGAGACGCGGCCTGCGGTGGCGGGTGGGCTTGGCGGTGGGTCCTTTCTCCCCCACGCCGTATGGCTGCCGGTGCTTCTGGTCCAAAGAGCTTGTGGCGCGCCTGGAGGGAATGGTCAGGGAGAACCGGGACCTCATTCTGCATTTTGACTCCCTCGACCTGGCGCTTTATTCCGGCGTGGGGGCGGATCTTCCCAGGGTTATGAACCATCATAACTGTGAATCAGCTTTGATTCAGCGCCGCGGCCGGAGCGCGAGGAATCCTCTCAAAAGAGCCTATTTGCTGAATCAAGCTCAGAAGCTCGCCCGTTGCGAGCGGCAGGTCTGCCCGCGCTTCCAAATTAACATTGTCTGCTCGGACATCGACGCACAGGCCCTTCGTGCCGGCGGTGCAACGATTCAGACCCATTTGGTTGAAAACGGAGTCGACACGGAGTTCTTTCGGCCCGTCCCAGGCGCCGAGGAGGCCAGCGCGCTGATTTTCACTGGATTACTCAACTGGGAGCCCAACGTTAACGCCATTCGGTATTTCGTAACCGAAATCTGGCCGCTGGTTCGTCGAGGTTGCCCCTCGGCTCGATTCTATTTGGCAGGAAGAGATCCCGTTCCCTTCGTTACGGGCCTTCCGTCCCAAGACCGCAGCATCGAGGTGATTCCCAATCCCGAGGATATGCGGCCGTGGCTGGCCCGGGCGGCTGTTTACGTCTGTCCGCTTCTGGAAGGCGGAGGAACGCGCATCAAAATTCTGGACGCCCTGGCCATGGGAAAACCTGTCGTCAGCACCTCGGTAGGGTGCGAAGGGCTCAGGGTTCGGCAACGGGAAAATGTTCTGATTGGGGATAGCCCCCAGGACTTCGCAGGGTCGGTTATCGAGGCGCTGAATGACCCTGCCTTGCGCCAGACACTTGGCCGAGCCGGGAGGACGCTGGTGGAACGCCATTACGACTGGTCGAGGATCGGTTTGCAGCTCGAAGACGCGTATCAACGCGCTCTCGACCGGTCCGCTTGTCAAGCGCCGGCCCCGGCCTCACTCTCGAGATCGAGCGAATGAGTCAGCCATTGGTTTCGGTAGTGGTATTGAACTTCTGCCGGCGGGCGGAACTGGGGCGGACCCTGGAGTCACTGCTCGCCCAGGCGTACCAGCCGCGGGAGCTTCTGGTCGTTGATAACGCCTCCCGCGATGACAGCGTCAAATTTGTGGCGAAGAACTTCCCAGAAGCCCGCGTGATTGCTTTGCCGGAAAACATCGGTTGTGGCGGACGAAATCGCGGGGTGGAGGCTGCAAGGGGCGAATTCGTCGTCACCATCGATAACGACATCCGATTTAACTCCCCCCTCGAGCTCGGCAAGGTGGTGGCCGCCTTCGAAAGAAAACCGGAGGCGAGCGCCCTGGCCTTCAAGATCCTGCTCGAGGAGACCGGCCGGCTCCACCGGCGCGACTGGTGTCATCCGCGCAGCTTCCGGGCCTATGCGAACAAGGAGTTTGAGACGTGCTATATTCCCGAAGGGGCCTGCGCCTTCCGGCGCGAGACCTTTCTCCGCGTCGGCGGCTATTACGAACCGTTCCGGATTGGAGGGGAAGGGGACGATCTGGCTTTGCGGATGATCGACGCGGGATTCCGCATTTTCTACTGCCCCGAGGTGGAGGTGCGGCATTCCATGGCGATGGAAACCCGGGCGGGCCGGCGTCCTCATTACTATTACATCCGCAACCATATCTGGACAGCCTTCAGAAGTTATTCCGGGTGGCGACGATGGAAGTCCTTGGCGTACAGCTTCGCCCTGGTCGGGTTCTTCTCGCTTCGAGCAGGAGATATTGACGAGCTTTACCGGGGCGTCAAGGACGGACTCAAGGGCCGGTCCCGAATCGAGCGGGCCGTCATATCGGAGTTCGGCTGGCGGCGCCTGGAGGAAATAAACTCCCATCGGCCCGGCTGGCTCACCCGGCTGAGCACACACTGGACGCAAAAGGACATTTAGGAAAGAATCCTGGCGGCTACATGTTTCCGGGGATGGGCGTTCCCGAAGGGACAAGGATGTAGACGCCGCAGGGGCGAGAGATGTGCGGTATTGCTGGGATAGTTGATTCGAACGGCATCGACGCGGGGACCAAGCAGCTTCTTCGCCGGATGTGTGGCGTGATCGTGCACCGCGGCCCGGATGACGAAGGCTATTACTTTTCCAACACGAGCGGCCTGGGGATTCGACGCCTAAGCATCATCGACCTGCAGACGGGACATCAGCCTGTCCTTAACGAGGACGGAAGCCTGGCCGTGGTCCTGAATGGGGAGATCTACAACTACCAGGACCTGCGGCGAGAACTCCTTCAGAAGGGCCACCGCCTTTCCACCCAAGGGGACACGGAGACGATCGTCCACTTATATGAGGAATACGGGGACGAGTGCGTGCGGCACTTGCGTGGCATGTTTTGCTTCGCCCTGTGGGATGACAAAAGGCGGCGGCTCTTGCTGGCGCGGGACCGCATGGGCATCAAACAGGTCTACTACGCGGGAACCAACGGCCGGTTTGCTTTCGGGTCGGAAATCAAGTGTCTCCTCGAGGACGCGGAGTGTCCCCGTCGCGTTCGGCCCGACTGCCTGGCGGCATACCTGACCTTCTTGTACGTGAAGGCCCCGCACACCATGTACGAGGGCATTTCCGAGTTGCCCCCCGCTCACTATCTCGTTTGGGATGAGAAGGGGATTCATCTCAACCGGTATTGGCGCCTCCAGTACAAACGGGGAGAAAGGTATTCGGAAGACTTCTACCTCGACGGGTTGCTGGCAAAACTCAGTGAGGCTGTGCGATTGCACCTGCTCGCGGATGTCCCTTTGGGCGCCTTCCTGAGCGGGGGAATTGACTCGGGCCTCATGGTCGCCCTCATGGCCGAGGCGAAGGGTGGTCCGGTCGAGACCTTCACGGTGGGGTTCGAGCGCGATTACGGCTCGTATGATGAGAGGAAAGAGGCGCGCCTGGTCGCAGACCGCTATCGCACGGAACACCATGAGTTCTTGGTCAAGCCCGACTTGGCGGAAGTCCTTCCCCGCATTGTCGCTGCTCTGGATCAACCCCTGGCGGATTCCTCCGCTGTCCCCACTTACTACATCTGCCAGCTCGCTCGTTCTCGCGTCACCGTGGCTTTGTCAGGCATGGGAGGCGATGAGCTGAGCGGAGGTTACGAACGCTACTTGGGCGCCCTATTGGGCCGGCGTTATCAGCAGCTTCCTGGACCTTTGCGCCGGGCAGTCGCGCGTGGAGTGCGGGGGCTCCCGGATTGGGGAGGGACGAGCAGAGTATCGGCGGCGCGTCTGAAACGTTTCGTTCAAAGCGCGGAATACGATCTGCCCGGCGCCTACCTCCTGCTGCTTTCGACGTTCAGCTTACAGGAACTCCACGAGCTATTAGTAGGGCGCTGGCGCTCGGAACTCGAGCATTTCTCCCCGGCCGAACTGATTGCGGCGGCCTTTGGTGAAAGCGGCTCGGCAAACTCGGTAGACCAGATGCTGTTCGCCGACGCGACCGGCTATCTCCCGGGCGACTTGCTGCCCTTGACCGATCGAATGAGTATGGCGCATTCCTTGGAGGTGCGGGTCCCTTATCTCGACCACGAAGTGATCGAGTTCGCCGCCTCCATCCCGCCGGAACTGAAAATCAAACGGCTGACGAAAAAGTATATCCTCCGCAAAGCGGGAGCGAAGCTTTTGCCAAAGGAGATTCTGAGCGGGAAGAAACGCGGATTCTCAATCCCGCTGGGGTTCTGGTTTCGCGAGGAGCTTCGGAAATACGCTGAAACGCAGTTGATGCCGGAGCGGATCGACCAGATGGGATATTTTGAGCCCAAGAAAATCTCCACACTCCTGCAAGAGCACTTTTCAGGGCAAGCCAACCACGAGAATAAGATCTGGGCGCTGGTCGTTTTTGCCCTGTGGCACGACCATTACATTGCCCGGCCGCACTCTGTCGGATCTCTTGCTGAGCAGGCCAGTCGCGAATGAGGGTCCGAGTCGCAAGCGAAGAGGACGAATGTTTGTGGCAAGACTTCGTCGAAGCCCACCCGGACGCCTGTAATTACCACCGCTGGAAATGGAAACAGGTCATCGAGCGCAGCTTCGGGTGGCCCGCCTACTACCTCCTGGCGGAGGAGAACGGCAGATTCGCTGGAATCCTACCCCTCGTGTTGCAAAAGAGCTGGATGTTCGGGAGGTTCCTCACTTCGCTACCCTTTTTCAACTACGGTGGGGTGCTAGCGGAGAACGACAGCATCGAGAAGGCACTGGTCCAAGAAGCCATCACCCTCGCTCGTCAGCTTGGAGCAGACTACATAGAACTTCGGCATCGCAGTGAGCACCCCCTAGGCCTCCGCGAAAAGACCAACAAGGTAGCTGTCGAGCTGGTGGTGGAACCTGATGAAGAGAAGATGCTGAAATCGCTTCGCAAGCAGACCCGTAACCTGGTCCGCAAAGCCCTCAAGGTTGGCCTGCGGGCTGAGATTTGCGGCCAGGCAGCCCTGAACGACTTCTACAGGGTCTTTGCGCAAAACATGCGCGACCTTGGCACCCCTGTGTACAGCAAATCGTTCCTGCAGGAAATCTGGCAGGGGTTTCCTGCCAACACCTACCTTTGCCTCGTTCGACATGAGGATGAAGTGATTGCCGCTTCCTTCATGTCAGGGTTCCGCCACAGGCTAGAGGTTATATGGGGTTCCTCGTTGCGTAAGTACCTTTCGATGGCGCCCAACATGCTTCTCTATTGGCGGATGCTGCGCTTTGCCGCGGAAAAGGGGTTTGAGGTCTTCGATTTCGGCCGTTCCACAGCAGGTTCGGGGGCGCATCGCTTCAAGTTGCAGTGGAGTTCGCAGGAGATTCAGCTACACTGGCACTACTGGCTCTCCCAGGGGAACCAACTGCCCGAACTCAGTCCCATTAACCCAAAGTTCCGAATGGCCATATGGACTTGGCGACACCTTCCTCTCGTGATCACCAATGTGCTGGGCCCTAGGATCGTACGTTGCCTCCCCTAAGTGTCCCAGAGGGTAGAACCCTTTGCGGCAACACTTGTTTCCTGCCGGCTGCCTGCGTCAATTGATCCGGACCAACCCGCCGAAGCCTGTTCTTCGCCCAGGAGGTGGGAAGAGCCTGAGCTGGGGAGCACGGTTAGCGACCTATCTGGTACCCCGTGTGACTCGCCGAAGGTTCACCCTGAGCTTTTCGTGATCTCGGTAAACAGGAACACAAGCGAGACGCCCCGAAGTCGGATTGGGCGGCGTTCAATCCTGGTGGGATGAGTTCTCTTCGTTGTCACGGATTAGCGTGACGGATTCTTCGGCGAGCTCCCGGATAAGGTCCGCGGTTCCCAGCTATCCCCCCAAGGTCACTACCTTGGCTAGGTCGACAAACCGAAGGTTATTTAGCCCAAGCCTATGCCCGGCCAGCCATGACCAGGGCACTTCGTCCCCCCGCGCCCCGCTGAGGAGACAGCATGTATGTATTCGAACTCGTCCGATCTCGGAAGGCGATTCGATCAGCGCGAAGGGGGGAGAGTGAATCGAAGCGTGCGCTAGCCTTGATACCTATTTCGGTATTTTAGTCCTTTTAACAAAACTCTAAGTAACAAATGTGTTATAGAAGGTTCTGTTAAGTGACGTGAGGCGCTATTTATTTTGCTCTATCTTGGGATTATACTTGATAGAAAGGCTAGGGCCAATGGACCGCCGACATTTATGCTTAGAGCACGTTAACCGGAGAATGAGGTGGAATCCCCAGGTATTGTGCCATTCCCATCGCCAACGGGGAGTTGCTCCAATCTTCGAGTACCTCACATTGTGCCCCTCGAATGGTTGCGGCGCGGCATGATCACCTTTCCGCTCGATTTGGTGTCGGTAGGGTCCAAAAAGCGTACCCAAACCTCCTCAGGCCAATTATTCCATCCCCGATGCGTTCGCAGTAAAGGAGTTACCAGCTTACTGCTGGGCGCAACCCTACCGCAGGCATCGAATCCCGCTGCAAACATCCTAGTCAGCCTCGGCGACGTCGTCGGAGCAACTGTCATGATCGTGTCCTTAGGGGCCACCTTGTTCCTCCAGGAGCATCATTCGGGCAAGGCTAACCGCGAAGGGGAGGACTGTACGCTCGCCGTCTTTGCGCTGGGGCGCGACACTTACATCGACCGATTGAGCTCCGTGGGATCTCCTGATGAACAGGTCAGGTGCGAATGAGGGTTCGAGTCGCAAACGAAGAAGACACGCGCTTGTGGCAAGACTTCGTCGAGTCCCACCCGGACGCGTGTAACTATCATCGCTGGAAATGGAAGCAGGTCATCGAGCGCAGCTTCGGGTGGCCCACCTACTACCTCCTGGCGGAGGAGGACGGCAGAATCGCGGGAATCCTGCCCCTGGTGTTGCAAAAGAGCTGGATGTTCGGGCGTTTCCTCACCTCCCTGCCTTACTTCAACTACGGTGGCATCATCGCCGAGGGCCACGACACGGAACTGGCCCTGGTCGCGGCAGCCACAGACCTTGCCAAAAAGGTCCGCGCCGATCATATGGAGTTGCGCCACTGCAAGCAACTGCAGTTGGGCTTGCCGAGGAAGACCAACAAGGTCGCCATGGTCTTCCCCGTCGAGCCGGACGAGCAAGCAATGTGGCGGGCGCTCCCTGACAAAGTCCGCACGAGCGTCCGGAAGGGGATCAAATCCGGCCTCACCGCGGAATTTCCGGGAGAGTCCGGACTGGACGATTTCTATGAGGTTTTCGCGATCAACATGCGGGCCCTCGGCACGCCTGTTTATCAGCGGCAGTTCTTCCTCGAGATTCTTCGCGCGTTCCCCGAGGACGCTCACATCGGCGTGGTTCGCTATCAGGGCAAGGCCATCGCCGCGTCTTTTCTATTGGGTTATCGCGAGACGCTTGAATCCGTGTGGAGTTCTTCCTTGCCAGGGACCCTTTCCGTGAAGCCCAACATGTTTCTGGGCTGGAGCGCCTTTTGCTTTGCCGGAAAGCATGGATATCGCACCTTCGATTTCGGGAGGTCTTCGGTGGGTTCGGGGCCTTACCGCTTCAAACAGCAATGGGGATGCCGTGAGGTGCAACTGTATTGGGATTACTGGTTGAGCGACGGCAATCACCTGCCCGAACTCAACCCGGACAATCCCAAGTATCGAATCGCCATTCGTGTCTGGCAGCAAATGCCCCTGGCATTGACCAAAATAATCGGGCCCCGGATCGTCAGATGCCTTCCCTGAGTGTTGAGGGGTGCAGGATCCCTCTGCGGGGTGCCTTCAGTGTGTGCCCTTAGTGCGTAATTGGGGTTGTGGGTTTGGTCCGGTAAGTCCCGCCTTTGCCCTTCAATTCCTCTGAGCGCCCGCCGGTAATATAAGCGTCTTCGGCCGCGACGGCAGCCACTATCTCAGCACGCCGCTCCGGGGTGATAACGGCGATATCGTATTGCGTGTAAGGAAAACTGGGGCGAGCCGCCAGCTTCTCGCGGTGTTTGGCGAGGTACTCGTCCAAGGAACAGATCACCTTCGCCGGGTTTCCCCCGCACACCGTGTCGGAAGGCAGTGATTTGATGACTACGGAGCCCGCCCCGACGATGGTGCGGGGGCCAATCTCGACGCCAGGGAGAATGACCGTCCGGGCTCCGATGTGGCAGGACTCGTGAATCACCACTCGCCCGATTCGCGCGGCATCCAGATATTCATCCATCTGGGCGTCGTGGGCCAGGATCAAGCAATCCGGCCCAAAGCCACAATGGTCGCCGATGCTGATCAAGAAGCAGTGGTCGGTGTCGATCCAGGTGGAAGCAGGCAAGTTCACGTCATGCCCGATGTGCATGCCCAGCTCACGGAGGCGCGCCCAACGCCGCTCGAGCCGAGCGCGCCCAAAGCGCTCTTTTGCCTTGATGGCATGAGCCAGGAGCCAGCTTGTCATTGAGCTATGCCTCCCTCCGCAGAATCTGTTTGAATCTTTCGATTCCGTAAACAATCTGTATCAAGTCCACACGGTTCTCCGGGAATCCGAAGCGAGGTATTCTGAACGCGCCGTCAGGAGAACGCCGGTAAGTCTCTTTCCCCGCGTACCCCGGGGGCAGCCCCACAACCGCTCCTTTCAAGCCGAGCTGGCGCAGGGTCGCGACCTCACGATCTCCAAAGTCCGCAGGGCCGCCATTGGGATAACAGAAGACCGGCACCGGCCGCTGCACTTGGGATTGCAGCCGCGCCCACGAGTCGGCGATCTCCTTCCGGGACTCCTGGTCGGTGGTCTTGGAAAGAATCGGATGCGTCACCGTGTGCGGACCGAAGCTCATTCCACCAGCCTCGCAACGACGCGCCTCCTCCCAGGTCATCGGGGCATAGCGAGGCGGAGGGCAGGCCGGCATCTCGACGCCTGCCTGCGTGGCAAGACGGGAAATCGCGGCAAGCTTCTCTTGCTCGGGCACTGCCTTGCAGCGGGCAACAAAATCCGATAAGGCTCGCCCGCGACTCGGCTGGCCATCCAAGCTGTAGTCAAGCTCCTGATCGCCCAGCTTCACCTGGACTTTGTCGCGGCGCGTCACCTCGAAAACGTATTCGATCTTGTCCCACCAGAACCATAGCTGGCCATCCAGGAACCCGCTGGTCACGAAGGTTGTAACGGGGCAGTCATACTCGGCGAAAACCTTGGCGCCAATGGTCGCCTGATCGTAGTATCCATCATCAATCGTGAACGCGATAGTCCGCCGGACGGGCGCCCCTTCCGCCAATCGCTTGAACAGGTCGTCCAGGGCGATGAACTGAAACCGCTTCCGCCGCAGAAATGCCAGGCCCTCGCGCAGCTCCTGGAGATCCTGCCCTTCCACGCCCCGTTCCGGGTCACGAAAACGATGCAACATGAAGACCACTGCCCGCGACCGCATGAGAGGCCGCAAAGGAAGGGTGGCGCCGGGGACGAGGATCAGCTTGCGCAGCAGCGCCGTGGCATAGCTTCCATACGGACCCCTCGTCAACTCGCACCTCCCGGTTGATCACTCGGGAAACCGAGAAGGCAGACGTCTTGACGAATGGGCTCGGCTAGTAGCCACGCTGAGACGCCAGTCCTGAATTCAGGAACGGCCATAGTGCACAGACTAGCATTTCGAAAGCCCGGGACTCAAGGATATGCGCTCGTGCCCTGCTTTTTCTCGGAAGATGATTGTGCTACGATGAATTGGAATGGGGGTCGGGGAATCATCCCAGTGGCTCAGTGAAGGACAAGGGGCAGGCGGAACTGAGGCTTGACCGATTTTTGGGGCGGCCGCAGAAGGATGACCATCCGACCAGCATTCAATAAGGAGCTTGCCTCCCACCTCCGGCCTGCCGGTAAATTTGGAGCTCATCGAAAGCGCCAGCTTGGAAGGGGAAGTCGCACGTGGATGTTGATTCAGATTCGGAGGTCCACACAGGATCGGCCCGGTATATGGGGCTGGCGAACGCGCAGGCTGAAGATCGACGGTGGGATCTCGCCTTTGTGGGCATCCTCCTCTACCTGATCGCGGAGTACACGCGGGTGGAGGCGATGTATCCCGTCATCGCCCCGATTCACATAGGAAAAGTCGTGATCGGGCTCAGCGCGCTGGGGCTCGTGACTTCCTCCGTGTTGAGGGGCCCGCGGGCGCCCGGCAGGGCTCTAGTGGATGCGTCGATAATTGGGTTCTTGATCGCCAACTTCCTGTCCGCTTGCTTCGCCCACTACGAAGAAATTGCCTGGAATGGGTTCTGGGTGTCCCTTACCTGGGTGGTGGTGTACTTTCTGGTTTCTAGGATTGTGACCAGCGCCTGGCGGCTGCGTGTTTTCGTGCTCGTTTACCTCATCTTGAATCTCAAGCTCGCTCAGTTCGCGGTCCGGACCTTTCTCCTGCTGCGAAGCACCCACAATGCCATGGTTGTCGCCACGATAGGCGCCGGGGCCGGCTCCACCGATTTCTTTGGCAACGCCGCCGACCTGGGGGTAGCGATGTGCGTCGTGTGGCCCCTCGCCTTGTGTCTGGTTTTCACAAAGCCCAAAGGCCTGCAACGGCTATTCCTCCTGGCCAGTTGCGCGGCGTTTTTGCTGGCAATTCTTGTGTGCGGCTCAAGAGGTGCGGTGGTGGGAGCCTGCGCGGTAGCCCTCGCAGGCTGGGCTCGGAGCCCGCGCAAGCTTGCGGCGCTTCTTATGCTGGTGCTGCTTTTGCCGGGCATTTATTTCATTCTGCCCTCGGCGACCAAGCAGCGCATGGAGTCCGCAGAGCACCCTCTCCAGGATCCGACAGCCAGCTCGCGAATCCGGTTCTGGAAAGCAGGTCTTCAGATGTTTGAAGATCATCCCCTCCTTGGGGTTGGGCCCGCTAATTTCCCCCGCCTTTACGCCGCTCAATACGCGGGGAAGGAAGATTGGGGGCTAACGCCTACCCAGCACAGCACCTACGTTCAGACGATATCGGAATTGGGGGTAGCCGGCGCCCTGCCGGTTCTGTCGCTTTGGGTGCTCCTGCCGATATTGAACGGACGATCGCGCAAGCGCTTAGTAGCCCTGGACCCGGCACAAAAACAAAGCTTCGAATATTGGCTGGCGGTGGGTCTGGATCTGGGGCTGGTGGGTTACCTCGTGAGCGGAGCGTTCGTCTCGGTCCTCGAATACCCGCATCTGTGGATCCTTCTGGGCCTGAGCGCCGGTCTCAGTACGGTCTGCGCCCGGAAACAGCAGGAGCGCATCTCGTCGGAGCCCTTAGGCGCCGGCCCGGAATTGGTGCCCGCAGAGGTCTAGAGGTATGCCGAGTATGGCGAAAAGAGCCTATGAAGTGTGCGGGCGGATTTTGTTGGCTGCGTTCGGATTGGCTCTGCTGGTGGTTCTGCTGGAACTTCTCACCCGAGTGGCCGACTATGCTGCGTTCGGCGCGCCACTGCTCCGGAACTACGATGAGGAAAGTTTGTTCACGTCTGACAACTTGGGTAGGCGCGGCCGGCCCTTCGCTCGCTACCGAAAATGGCAGCTGAATAGCCAGGGCTACCGCGGACCGGAAATCGAGAAAGACAAGATCCACATCATCTGCATCGGGTCGTCGGAGACTTTCGGTCTCTACGAAGCGCCGGATGAGGAATATCCCCGCCAGCTCGAACGCACCCTGAATGCAGAGACCGGATCGAATAATTACCAAGTGGTTAACGTATCGTATCCGGGCGAGACCCTCAACACGACGCGGGTAAGAATCCCGGAGATCGTGTCGACTCTCCATCCCCAGTACGCGGTGATTTATCCCTCCGTAGCCTACTACGTCTGGATTCCCTGGACTGTCCACACGGCTCCTGCGGCCGGGGCGTCGAAGCCCAGCCCGAGCTTTGAGTTCCAGTGGAGGATCTCGGAGAGGCTGCACGACGAGGCACGGCAGTACCTGCCCGCCGCCTTACAGAATTGGTGGCGGGAGGTGGGTAACCGCCGTGAGGCGCGCCAATATGGCCCGGTTACCATGGACCGTGTTCCGAAGGAGAACGTTGAGGTTTTGAAGTCCGATCTGGTCCGGTTGATCGAGGAGTTGCGTTCCGCAGGCGTGCGGCCCGTGTTGGTAACTCACGCGAACTGGTTCGGGCTGACAGCCACGGAAAAGGACCGTTATATAATCACCGGTTCACGAAGATTCTATCCCATGCTGAGAGAGGAAGGCTTCACGGACATGGAGAAGCAAATGAACGCGGGCGTCCGTGAGGTGGCTTCCGAGCAACATGTCCCGTTAATTGACGCGGCGACGGGGATGCCCACGGGCGAAAAGTATTTCGCCGATTACGAGCACTTCACGACCTTGGGGGCCCATGTGATGGCGGAAATCCTGACGGCAGGCCTGGTTCCTCTCTTGAATTCCGGTGCGCAGGCCGGCCCGCGTGCCGCCGCGCCACCGCCCACCTCCAGCCGAAGAGAGGCGTCGGGGTCGCTGCACACCCCGCGCACCTAAACGGGCCGGACCCGTTGGGAGGCCAGACCTTTTTGAAGACAGCGCAAGAGTTTCGTGAGGAGCTGCGGGACCGCCTGCTACGTTATGCGGGAAAGACCCTCCTGCGAATCGTTGTGGCGCCGACCTTCGATTCGCCGCTGGAGCTGACCGGCGGGGATTTGGTCCGAAAAGGCGAAGAGCTGGCCCAGCGTCACGGTCCGGCGGGTAGCAGTTGCCAGGTGCTCCTCCTGCTGCCGCACTCGCCTGAACTATTTCTGTTGCACCTGGGGCTTATCCTGCGTGGAAACGTTCCGGCCATCCTGGCCTGGCCCACCAGCCGGATTGACCCTGAAAAGTACCAACGGAACCTCCTGCACCAACTTCAGAAACTGCCCGCCGACCACCTCATCACTCTGCCGCGCCTGGCGCGGAACCTGGCCTCCGGCCTCCCGTATAAGGCGGTCGGCTGTTCGGTGGAGACGGCCGCGCATTATGAAAAGCTTTTCAACGTCCCTGTGGACCTTGGCCCGGCGGGGCCGGTCGAGCAAATCGAAAGGGCGAAGCCGGACCCTGAGGCGCTGTTCCTGCAGTTTTCCGGAGGGACGACGGGCGTGCAGAAAGCCGTCGTGGTAACCGCCTCGATGCTCGAGGCGCAAATCGAGCGCTTGCGCGAGGCGCTGTCGTTCGGCGAAGGCGACCACATTGTTTCCTGGCTGCCGATGTACCACGACATGGGACTGATCGCTTGTCTGTGGTTCCCCCTGTGGTGCGGCGTGCCCTCCCTGCACATCGGCGCCAACGATTGGGTAATGAATCCCGAGTTGCTCCTCCTGCACACCAGCCGATGGCGCGGCACCCTGTGCTGGCTCCCGAATTTCGCCTTTCCGTATCTGGCGCAATCGCGCCCGCGCATGGCGGCCCGGCACGACCTCTCGAGCGTCCGTGGCTGGATCAACTGCTCCGAGCCGGTGCGCATGCGCTCGATGCGAAGCTTCTGCGAGGCGTTTGCCGAATGGAGCGTCAAGGAAAGCTCCCTTCAGGCGAGTTACGCTCTGGCGGAAAACGTCTTTGCGGCGACCCAATCCCGGCTGGGCCGGGTGCCCCCCTCCGTCCCTCGCAGCGAGGTCCGGGATCGCGCCAAGTCTTATTCGGACCTGGCGTTCGATTTGATTGATGATGTCTTCGTCTCGTCGGGGCAGCCGTTGCGGGATATGGAAATACGCATCGCGGGTCCAACCGGAGAGATTTGCCCGGAGCGAGTGTGCGGGGAGATCTTGCTCCGGACGCCCTCCCTTTTCTCGGGCTACTGGGGAAGCCAAGGCTTTACCCGGCATACGCTGACTGCCGACGGGTGGCACTCTACGGGAGATTACGGCTTCCTGCGGGAGGGCGAGCTCTACGTCATCGGGCGGATCAAGGACATTGTGATCGTCGGCGGACAGAACGTGTTCCCCGAAGACGTGGAGGCCATTGTGAACACGCTCCCGGAAATTCATCGCGGGCGCGTGGTCGCCTTTGGCGTGGAGGATCAGGAATTTGGCACCGAGGCCCTGGCGATCGTGGCGGAAATGAAAGATGGCCTCCACGCCAGCGCCGCCAAGCCGTTGGAAACGGAGATCCGCAAGCTGGTGCTGACCACGATTGGCATTGCCCCCCGATACGTGGCCGCCGTTCCCCAGCGCTGGATTGTAAAGAGCACAGCGGGTAAGATTTCCCGGCGGGATACACGAGAACGTTTCCTGCACGAGAAGCTCGCCCCGCGCCTGGCAGGGGGAGGCTAGAATATGTCCGAGGCCGAGCGGATTCGCGAAGCCGCACGTGAGGTAGTATTCAAATTGGTCGGCCATCCCGTTAGCGACGACGAGGGTCTGATCTCGGGGGGCCTCATCGACTCCCTCGCTATCATTCGAATGATTTCTGAATTGGAAAGCAAGCTTGGCAAGCCGATTCCGACCGACTCTCTGCAGCCCGACGATTTTGACACGATTGAAATCATCGTCGAGACGGTCAAGAGGGTGACACAGCCCGCGCCCTGAATGGCTTTCAACTCTTATACATACCTGCTCTTTCTTGCCCTAGCCGTGTACCTCTTCTGGCAAGCGCCGAAATCATGGCGAGGGCCCTACCTGCTCGTCGTGAGCTTGGTTTATTACGCAACTTGCAATGTTTCCTTCGTGGCCTTGCCCCTGGCCATGGGGCTTGGGGTGTACCTCATCAGTCGGCGGATCCTGGCGCAACCCAAACCCCATAAGGGCTGGATGCGGTTGGGCATAGTCCTGGCGCTCGCGGTCCTGGGGTTCTTCAAGTACCGGGTCTTCTTCCTTGACTCCTTGAATGCCGTCACCTCGCAGTTCAGACTGCCTACGCTGGCCGTCGCGGGGGCTCTTGTCCTGCCCGTGGGAGTCTCGTTCTACACCTTCGAGTGCATCGCGTACCTGATCGACACCGCACAAGGTCGGGTGGGGAAGCCCAGCCTGCGGAACCTCAGCAACTTCCTGGTGTTCTGGCCAAACCTGACAGCGGGGCCGATTCTGCGCGCCCGGGAACTAATCCCGCAATTCAGTTTCGAAAAGGAGTTTGAGTTCAAATTCCTCGTCGCGGGGCTGGATCGCTTCATCTGGGGCCTGGTGCAAAAAAGCGTATTCGCGGACCCTTTGGGGAGTTGGGTGGACGAAGGCTTCACGACTGGCCGTACGCTGAGCACGCTGGACGGCTGGTTCCTCGCCGTCGCCTTCGGGCTGCAAATTTATTTTGACTTCGCCGGCTACTCCAATATGGCCATTGGCACCGCTCAGATGTTGGGAATCAAGCTCCCGGAGAATTTTCGTTATCCCTACCACGCTTCAAGCCCCTCCGACTTCTGGTCTCGCTGGCATATGACCCTGACGCGCTGGATTCGCGACTACCTGTTTTTTCCGATCAACACGCGCTTCCGCGGGGCGCCTCTGCCGCTCTACCTCAGCTTGGTGGGTACCATGGCGCTGGTCGGCCTTTGGCATGGCGCGGGCTGGGGCTTTATCCTCTGGGGCGCCTTGCACGGGCTCTATATGGTCTTCTACCGCGTTGCTGAGGCTTTCGTGGAAGCGCGAAGGAGGCAGCCGGCGACCCTGAAGTTCTGGACCCCGCTCTGGTCTCTATTTACCCTGCTCGCGGTGACTGCTGCGTGGGTGCCTTTTCGCGCTCACCGAATCTCCCGGACGTGGGCGATTTGGAAGTCAATGTTTCTTGGGTTTTCGTGGGGCACGGGGTTCGCCCCGCGTTTTTACTTGGTGAGCCTGCTTCTCGTCCTCTTTTGCGCCCTGGAGCCCTACCTGATGAGCCTGGTCAAGAAAGTGGATGTTGCGGTGAGCAGCCATCCTCGACTTCCCCTCCCCGCCGTGATAACGATTCGATTCGCCATCTACTGTTGTGGTCTCCTGGGCTTCATGATCCTAAACCAGAGGGAAGTCCAGTTCATTTATTCCCAGTTCTGATGTGTTCGAGAAGTTGGTCCGTTGGGGGGGCGGGATGGGGCACTGAGACGTAGAGACGCCCTGGCGGGCGTCTCTACACTGTCCTCAAGACCTACGGCCTATGGCGGGGTCGTGCATCCAATGGGACCGGTCGTGGAGATGACGACGTTGTCCCAGTACCGCTGTTCGTCGATCGTTGCCCAGGTCATGCGAGATACCTGGCGGCCGATTTCGAAGATCTCGATTCCATTCGCGGCGTTGCCGCGCAGGTCAAGGCCCGTCTGCTGTAAGACCGGGGTTCCATTCAGCCAGAGGGTGAAAGCCCCGTCGCTCTGGCCAGGAGTATTGGGTTTAAGGTAGAGCTCCACGCAGGCCCACTGGTCAAATTGCATGTAGGCGCCCGAATACCAAGTGTTCCCGGTGACCCCGCCCACCTGCAAACCGGCAACGGGTTGCTCATCGACGGCGGTGAGCATCAGTCCGCTCGAGCTGGCAAAGCTTGTTACCACAAAAGCCCAGCCGTCTGTGAAGTAGTTGGGGTCGGACTTCAGGTAATAAAGCTTGCGGCCAGCATCGCCGGTGGTTATCCCGCCAGCGTTGACATGGTGGTTGACAAATCCGCGGAAGTAGAAGCTCTGGAGCCCAGTGGGGAAGCCGTTGGTGGCAGTGAAGTCCTTCTCAAAGAAGCCACCCTGAGAAAACACCTGGGGGCCACAGGCCGCGTTCGTGCTGTCTCCGCAATATACATAGTGGATATTGCCGGAAGCCGGCGCGCTGTAGAAGGTGGTCGTATCTAAAATGTAGGACGCCGCCAAGTTATCCCAGCCCGTCATGGTACCGTTGTCAAAGTTGAATGTGAACAACTGGCCCGAGGGTGTACTTTGCGTCCCAGCCGCAACTGTCAAGGGAAAGCTTTTCGTGCCGGTATTGCCGAGGGCGTCCTTAGCGGCAACGGACAGGGTGTAAGACCCCGCGGTGGTGGGAGTCCCCGAGAGCGCACCCGCACTTGAGAGTGCCAACCCGGGAATGTTGCTGGATTGGGTCCAGGTGTAAGGCGCGGTGCCCCCCGAAGCCGTCAGGGTCGTGCTGGTATAGGCGCTTCCTGCCGTCCCACTCGGAACGGAAGCGGGGCCGATCGTCAACGTTACTGTGGTGCCCGCTCCGACACTCAGGGAGTAGGTGTAAGTGGCGGTATGGGAGGCGGCGTCTTTCACCTGAGCCGTAAACGAGTAGGAGCCGCTGGTGGTGGGAACCCCAGAAAGCGCGCCGGCGCTGGAGAGGGTCAGACCTGGCGGGGCCGTGCCACTGCTCACAGACCAAGTGTAGGGCGCTGTTCCGCCTGTGGCGCTCAAACTCGCGCTATAGGCCGTACCGGCTGTTCCAATCGGTACTGAAGTGGAGGCCACCGCCAGCGGGGTTGCGGGAGGCGGAGTGGTCGCGGCAGCGTTGATCGTGAAACTCACGACGTTGGACGTGCCGCCATGTTTCTCCCACACTGTGACTGAAGCCGCGCCGGCGGCGGCGATCGACGTGGCCTGGACAGAAGCTCTCAGCTGCGTGCTGCTGAGGAATGACGTCGGCAGGTTGGCGCCATTCCACTGCACGGAAGCACCGTTAACAAAGTTAGACCCAGTCACGGTGAGAATAAAGGCCGCTCCGCCCGCTGTAGCCTGGTTAGGACTGATGGACGTAATCGTAGGCTGCGCAGCGAAGGCCATCGACGCGGCCAGAAGCACTGTGGCAACAGACGCGACGCTCAGCTTGAACCTTGACATAACTCCTCCTATCCACATCAGACGGGGATTAGTGCCGGAACCATATTGTTTGCCTGAGGTTTCCAAAACCATTCTCGTGGTTGGCCGACTCCGACCGTGGAAGTATTATACTGCAACTGTCCCAGGTCCAACAACCGCCATTGCGTTATCTGCGTACGCTCAGCGGACTTGGGCAAGTCCTCCCCTTTTCTTCAAGCAACCAGCGCGCCAAAATGGGCGTGCCAAGTGCCAGCTTTGGACGGACTTAACACCTTATCCGTGAATAGGTTAGACAAGACTTGGGGCTGCTGGAGCGTCCACCCATATTACCGCCCTATCGAAATATGAAAACCTTTGTAACTCTGCAACAATGCCTTACACTTTGGCATTCGTGCTGCTAGCGCCTTTTCATCCTTAAGGCAAGCCCCTCGATTATAAGCCCTAACCTAATCTCCCTTGCAGGATTCGTACTTTAGGTAAGGTCAAGGGGACTCACCAACACGCGGAGCCAAGCGACCAGGTGAAAACAGTACGCGCCGTAACCATTGCAAGCGTATGCCGTGTCACCCCAACTCCGCCGCCCCTGGCCCCCGCCGCGGCGGCTCTGGGCCAGAACAATCTGAGGATGAGGATAAGCCCTACGGCTGGGGCTGACAATTGGCATGAGGTCCAATTCTGGACGGGGTGGGTCACCTGCCCGGAAGGTCAGGTCGAAGGGCAGGGGGCCGGCTTTGAAACCACAAAAGGATCAAGTCGGTGCGCCGCCGCACGCCGTACTTCCGCAGCACACTGGAGACGTGGAACTTCACCGTCCGCTCGGATATATGCAGCCGGTCGGCGATTTCCTTGTTGGCAAGGTTGTCGAGCAAGGCCTCCAGAACCTCGTGCTCGCGCGGGCTCAAGTCCGTGGGGCCTGAAAGGGCACGATGCTCGTGGACGGCGCGCAGAATCGACTCCACGAAGCGCGCCAGTAACTTGCGCGATACCCAAAACCCGCCCGCGCTGACCACTTTGAGGGCCTGGGATAGCTTGTCACGGGCTTCGGAGTAGCCCAGCAGGCCCTTCACACCCCGGCGCAGCAAGGGAAAGGCGTTCGCTTCGGTGAACCGCTCCGCCATTACCAGTTGACGGGCTGCGGGGTGGCGTTCCTGAATGCCGCTCACCAGCATTTCGATCGCCTGAATTGGGGCTTGAGCATCTGTCACGAATATGGACGCTCGAGGCAGGGCTAGACCGTCGAGGCGGGGGACGAGGTTGGGCTCCAGCCGCACCGTGCGCACCCGGAACTCACGGGGCGACAGGAGGCCGCGTAATTCCTCCAGGACCAGAGGATGCGAGGAGAGCAGACAAATCGTTGCGGCGCGCCGACGGAATGTCTTCGGCATTTCGGGACAGCCTAAACAATTCAATGCCATAAAGCAACCGGAGCCTTGATACACGGATTAGAGAAACATGAAAGGGGCTTGGCGCGCCTGCTGGTCGCGGACTACTTCACGGGCACTTCATCTTGCTCTCTGGCGCAAGGTGAGAAGTCCCGCCAGGCCAAGCGCCAGTGACAGCGGCTTGCACATCAACAGTGAGAGCCTCGCGCCCCTTCGCGTGGAAAGGGTCGGGCTCCCATGCGGGCCAGGGATCGCTAGCGCCCGCGTCAGCTAAGAAACGCTCAGGGAACTGCATCGACTAGCCAGACGGCATCGCGGCGTGGGTGCGAGTGCAGGGTCCACGCAACCCTCGGTGCTCTATTTGTTAGTTGACGCGGCGAGACGCCGATGCGTACATTTAAGGCTTGCCTCATAAGCCTTTAGTGTGGACGACGTTTCAGGACTGGCGGTCCGCGGCCAAGCTTGAAGGCTTTCCGGACGGCAAACGCTGTTATGGGCGCTTCATGATTTTATGTAGAATTCCACTTTGCCGACGGCCGTTCGGGCAAAGCCGCAGCGACCGATCGCGGCATGGCTGGTAGGGAACTCGCCACCGGCTGGCCCCATGGGGAGGTATCAAACCTTGAAGCTTGCCGTCATAGGGACAGGGTACGTAGGTCTGGTGATAGGTTCCGGGTTCGCCGACCTGGGTATGGAAGTCACTTGCGTCGACAATGATGAAGCCCGCCTCCGCCAGCTTCAAAGTGGACGTCTTCCCTTCTTCGAGCCGGGTTTGCAGGACTTGGTCACGCGGCACGTCGACCGCGGGCGGCTGCGCTTCACCCAGGATCTCGGCAGCGCGGTTCGAGACTCCCAGGTCGTGTTCATCACTGTGGGAACGCCCGGGCGGCCGGATGGCACGCCCGACCTCTCGCAGGTCGAGGCGGCGGGCAAGGCAATAGCTGACAACCTCGACAGCTTCAAATTGATCGTCATGAAGAGCACCGCGCCGGTCGGGACTACACGCCGGTTGGCAGCCTTGATGCGAAGCCAGCGGGGCCCCGCAGCCGACCTCGAGGTGGCGTGCAATCCAGAGTTCCTTCGGGAGGGCTCCGCCCTGGAAGACTTTATGCATCCGAACCGCGTCATCATTGGGACGGAAAGCGAGCGAGGCGCGAGAATCCTGCGCGATATTTACCGCCCGCTTTATCTCATTGAGACGCCCTTCATCCTCACGAGCTTGGAAACCGCCGAACTCATTAAGTACGCGGCGAATTCTTTTCTGGCAATGAAGATTTCATACATCAATGAGATGGCCAACCTTTGCGACGCGCTGCACATCGACGCCCACGTCGTGGCCAATGCGATGGGCATGGACCGCCGCATCAGCCCCAAGTTCCTCCATCCGGGACCTGGTTTTGGCGGGTCTTGCTTCCCGAAGGATTGTCGCGCCCTGGTTCAAATGGCGCATCAGGCGGGCGTCGAGCTTTCTCTCGTAGATTCTGCGCTCCAGGTGAATGCCCGCCAGTATAAAGTCGTCCTCCGCAAACTCCAGGAGGGGCTGGGCTCGCTCGAAGGAAAAACGATCGCGATCTGGGGTCTTTCCTTCAAGCCGAACACCAACGACATCCGGGAATCGACTGCCATCGCGATTTGCCAGGCCCTGCTCGAGGCGGGTTGCAAGCTGCGCGCTTACGACCCTGTAGCCTGCGCCGAGGCCCAGCGCGTTCTCAGTCAGCGCGTCGTCTGTTTTTGCCGTGGTCCCCTGGAGACGGCGCAAGGCGCCGACGCGGTTGTCCTCGCCACCGAGTGGAACGAATTCAGGAACCTCGACCTTGCCGAGGTAAAACGCGCCATGCGCGGAGATGTGCTGGTGGACTCGCGGAACGTGTACGACATCGAGATGGTCAAAGGCCTGGGCTTCCGGTACTTCGGTGTGGGTCGCCGCTGACTACCTGACCCAGAATTCGGACAACCTTAAATGAGCTGGCTTCCCACTCCCGTAGACATTTGGCTGTCCAGAGGGCTGGCAGGGTTCTTGGGTCACCACCCTGAGTTCGACGTTTTTGTCCAGGATGCAATCCGACACAATGTTTTGGGCGGCCTCTGGTTTGGCGCCGCCCTTTTCCTTTGCTGGGTACAAGCAGCGAGGAAGAGCCGTGGAGATATCGAGCTTCGGGTGTTTACCATGTTGATTGCATCAACCCTGGCCATTTTGTTAGGACGGATCGCCGGAGCTCTGATCTCTTGTTCTCCTCCCGACCGCTATCCTGGCCTTCGAGGCCTGTACCCCGATTACCTGGAGCTCAATCCCAATCTCAGCTCCTTTCCGAGTCAATCGACCACCCTCTACAGCATCGTTGCCGCCGGCATCTACTCCTTGCATAAAGGCTACGGATGGCTGCTATGGATCTTGGTGGCCTTCGGCGTAGCCCTTCCGCGCATGTACGTCGGCGGACACTTCCTAAGCGATGTTCTTGCCGGCCTTCTGGTGGCTCTAACCGCCTACGCGAGCGCACGCGGGTTGCTCGAGGCCCGTTTGACCGCAAGGGTCGGGCCGTTCCTCGAACGGAAGCCTCGCCTGCACACGCTCACAGATTGCCTAATCTTCGTTTGGATCCTTCAGGTCGCTGTCGAATTTCACGACGCAGTCTGGCTCAAAAATGCGGTCGCAGCTCTCCTGCATTGAGTCCCACACCCGCCAATCCTGGCCTCCTGTCTTCGTTCGGGATTTTGCAGCCCAGCGCCGCCCGTCGACGAGCTTCCCCACGAGCACCCACCCGGATGCTCGGCCGGGGAAAGGGATGCCACCCGGGCGGCTTGCTCGGGACACGCGGGTCACGGTGACATCCCCAGCAAGAAGATCAACAGCGAGGATAGGACAGAAGGAAACGAAGTCTGGCTGCGGCTTGCAACTGATTTCCAGCCATTCGTTCCCAGGGTCGCGAGCAGGGGCTCCAACCCAGGCCACGGAGCCACGTCTGTCACGGATGCGGGGCGATGAAAATGACGACCGTGCTTCTTCCGTCGCCTAACTGGCCAGCGGCAGAACCGGAAAAGTCGCCGTACAGGCTCTGAAGGTCGCTGGTGGCGGTGCCTGACCTGAAATGTCCGGTCACATTGAACATCGTGCCGTTCGGCAAACTAAAATGTTCATGCAGGTTACTCGGCGGTGAGCTTGCCTGCCATACCACGCTGACGCTCAAATCGAAGTTTGTTCCGTCGACAAAGTTCAGCATCGGGTACGTCCCGGTAAGAGTAGCGCTCTTGCCGTTGGGTGAAACGGAGAAGACAGCGTCGGCGGATTGATCGGTATTGAACGCATTCACTTGCGTCGTGCCGGCGCAGTCATCAAACATAGTGAACGAAACGAAGTCTTGCCTGGAATTGAAAGTTGCTCCAGCCGGATTGGTAATTGACCCCATCACCGGCGCAATCTCGAAAACAGCAACAGTGCATCCGTCGGGGCTGAGGAAAACCGGCCCAGTCGAAGCAACCGAGGACTGATCCAGGTTAACTTGCGTCGCGGAAGCCGGGGCAATCGAGCCTAGGAGAAGCAGGGTTGCAGTCAGCAATGCCTTTCGCATGGATTCCTCCATCCTGACAATGAGTCACAGGCGATTGTGCCGTTAATGCTCGGCACGCTTCAGGTTGGGTACGTGGAGGCCAACAGTTTTTCTCGGCCCACCGCGTTTGAAGGCTCCTCACCTTATATCCGGCTTCGGGCCTTCGACGAGGCCACCCGGTCAAGGCGAGGAGACACCTCTCCTCATGCGCAGCCGTACGTTGGGATGTGTGACGCGACCCCTGCCCAAAGGCGGCCATCCGGCCGCCTAGCCACCTTGCTACTTATACCATAAATCACTTCATCGAGTTGGCAAATTTCGGGGGGCTTCCTGGGGATATACAGCATGAGTCAGCCCGAAGAGTCGCGGAACCAGGCGACGGTTCGGCGCAGGCCTTCCTCAAACCGTACCTTGGGCTCGTAGCCCAGCGTCTGCCGGGCCAGAGAAATGTTGGCCTCCGAGCTACGCACATCGCCGGGGCGCGGGGCGTCATAACGGGGGGTAACCTCGCGCCCGTAGATTTGGTCCAGCATGGCGATAGTACGGTTCAGCGTGTGGCTCTCGCCGACTCCCACATTGATGACCTTGCCGGCCGCCTGCGGAGCATGACACGCGCGCAGCGTGGCATCGACGACGTTGTCCACATACGTAAAATCTCGTGACTGCTCTCCGTCTCCGAAAATCACGGGAGTCTGGCTGCGAGCATAGGCGGCGATAAAAACGGAGAGCACACCGGAATAAGGCGAGTCGGGATTCTGGCGCGGTCCAAAGATGTTGAAGTAGCGGAGCGCCACGGCCTCGAGGCCATAGAGGCGCCAGAAGATTTGGCAATAGTATTCCCCGGCCAGCTTGGTTAAGGCATACGGCGAAAGCGGCCGAGGCATCTGATCCTCCACGCGGGGCAAAATGGGATTATCGCCATACGCCGAGGACGAAGCCGCGAAGACTAGCCGTTTCACTTTGGAGTCGCGCGCCGCCACCAGGACGTTGAGCGTTCCGTCAATGTTGACCGCGTTCGAGGTCAGAGGGTCTTTAATGGAGCGCGGCACGGAGGGAAGCGCCGCCAAGTGCACCACATAGTCCACACCTTCGAAATACGGCCGGACCCCGTCCAGGTCTCGAATATCCGCTTCGTAAAGAGCAAGGCGGCCTTGAACCGCGGATAAGTTCTCGCGCCGTCCCGTGGCGAAGTTATCCAAGACGATTGCCTTGTCGCCGCGCCGTACCAACTCTTCAACGATATGCGAACCAATGAACCCAGCTCCTCCCGTCACCAAGTAGGTCGACATTGTTCAATCTCCTAAGAGCAGGGCGCAGATTCTAGCACGCAATCGGGGCCCACCCTTGCATTCATTCACTCGACCTGTTCTGCCCCTGGAGTGAGCAGCGTGACGCAAAGCCTTGAGGCGTTCCGTCGAGGCAGGGCGGGAAACCGCCCTCTACATAAAGACAACCGACTGGATCCCGTAGATTTCAAAGCGCTTGCGACAGCGCGGGTTCTTGCACTGCACGAGGTCGTCACGGCGGAGCATGTACGAACGAGCCTTCGCGAAGCGCGCGCGGTCGCGCTCGTCCGCGGGGCCCCGGAGCGCCTTCTTCTTGGTGCGCACCAGCCACCGAATCTCGTAGGCCTCGGCTTGACGACAATGCAGGCAGGATAGGTTGGCAGGTTTCAGGACTTCGCTTTCGTCAAAAAAGTCGCGCTCTTCCATAAGCGCGTATTCTAGCGGGAAACCCTTGCAAACTCCACAACTGCTTGAAGCGGCCAAGTGGCGCGAGCTGTGCTAGGGCGATCGACAGATATGCGACAGGGCGTGTCTTGCATAAAGGGAAGGTGTATACTCGGGCTTCCCGATGGCCCTTGGGGCCTCAACCCTCGCGATGGACGGAGGGACAATCTCATGGCTCGGATTTTTACGGAACAACAGCTTGCCGATTTTTTGTTTGACCGCATCATCGTGAACTGCCCAAAGTGTCTGGATACGGCCTGCCTCAAGATCGCCTGCCAATTGGTGGCAACGGAACTGCTCGAGGAAGCCGACCTCGTTCATAAGCTCGAACCTGTTTCCGACGGCGGGGCGTGAAGCTGCGCCGGCGGGGCGACCCTAGCGCCCTCTCCCGCCTGTCCTGAACTAACTGTTCGGCTTTGGCGAAAGTGATTACCAATCCCGTTCGTCCGAGCTTTCCCCCCTCGAACTCCTACGTAATTCCTAGAGAGTCCCCACGCCGAGTCGCGAGGGCTCGCCACGGCCAACGCACCCCTCCCGCGGCGACCATGGACGGAATCCCTATCGCCAGTAAGGTTGTTTTTTCGAACGTGGTGAACTATCCTTGGGTTCCCCCCTATCGGTCCTAAGGAGGCAGGGCGATGCCACAACCAAAAGCCAACCCCCCGGCGGGGGACCCCGTGGTGGTAGATCCCCAG